>Ga0209054_1000977_pt1 | contig 17084 bp, 13 predicted proteins | sample SaaInlV_DNA_200m_FD_184689 | JGI IMG/M metagenome (GOLD analysis project Ga0209054, IMG submission 184689) | Marine microbial communities from expanding oxygen minimum zones in the Saanich Inlet - SI075_LV_DNA_200m (SPAdes) (version 2) | ecosystem: Environmental > Aquatic > Marine > Unclassified... | reverse complement strand
GAAATTTATATTTATAAAATAAAAAATTAAATTTAATTAAATTTAATTAAATTTAATTAAATCAAAATTAGTAAGTATTTAAGATTATATTTTATATATATATCATAATAATGTCAGGTTTTGAAACAGAAAATACACTTGATAACATTTTGGACGAATGTTGTAAAGAAACACAAAATATGACCAACCAAGAACAAGAAGATTGTATTAATGAAGATGGTATTGGTGACGATTGTATTAGTGATGGTATTAGTGATGGTATTAGTGATGGTATTAGTGATGGTATTAGTGATGATATTAGTGATGGTATTAGTGATGGTATTAGTGATGGTATTAGTGATGGTATTAGTGATGGTATTAGTAGTAATGATATATGTAAAAATAATGAAGATGATAATGAAGATGATAATATAATTGAGTTAACATTTAATGACTTAATATTAGTAATCAATGATAAATATTTTGATTATTTAAATAAAATATATACTATTTTTAAAAATCATAATATTTTATCAAAATCAATTAAACACGATATAGAATATCTTAATGAAAAATTAGAAATAAATTCATATGCAGTATTATTAACTATAACGGATAATTATTTATATTGTTTAGAACAAATTAAAGACAAAAATGCTGATTTTTTCAAGTATCAAAAAGAGAGTATAATTAAAAAAAAGGGTAGTGCAAAAGGGAGTGTTAAGATTATAAAAAATAAAATTACTAAAATTGGAAATAAAACAAGTTTAAAGAATATTTTTGAAAATGTTAAAAATGAAACATGTGTAGAATTATTTAATGAAATATTAGATATTTTCAAATTATTAACATATGAGGACGATAATATATATAATTTTCATGATGATTATTTAAGTTTTATTAAAGGAAATTTACAAAAAAATAAAAATTATAATAAAATTAATAATGTTATTGATAATATTGATTCAATTATGGGAAGTATAGATGATGATGAAATAGAAGAACAAAAATATAAAGAATCTTTTGAATCACAGAATAAAAAATCGAAAGAATCAAAAGGCTCTAAAAAAAATAAAAACGGAAATCTTGGTGAAGATTTTATTAAAGGTATAGAAGATACGAAAATTGCACAAATGGCTAAAAATATTAGTGAAAAAATTAATTTAGATGAATTTCCAATTTTAACTGACCCGAGTAAATTGTTATCAATGTTATCTAATCCAGAAGAAGGATTAGGTTCAATTGGTGGATTAATGGATGTTGTTATGAAAGAAGTAAAATCATCATTTGATGAAACAAATACAAATGAAAAAGATTTAATAGGAGAAGCACAAAATATTATGGGTAAGTTATCAGGAACAAATCTTGACCCTGTTAATTTAATGAAAAATATGAATTTAGATTTAAGTAAAATGGGAGATATATTTAATAAAAAATAAATCAAAAATAAATCAAAAATAAATCAAAAATAAATCAAAAATGTAAATGTAAATATAAATTTGAATATTTTTTTATATGTAATAAATAGAATCATGAATAATGAAATAAATATATTTGATGAAGAAAAAAATAATATATTATCAAATGTAAGTAATAAGGAGGATACAAATATATATGGTGATGACTTTTGGGTAAATAACTATAAGATACTTATTTTAAAAGATAATCTATCAAAATTCATACCAACAATTATTATGACAAATGTAGAAAAATTAAATGCGATAATGAGATTAGGAATTTATTTAGGATTATCATTGTTTATATTTAGTGGTAAAACGGAATATTTATTAATTATTGTATTAGTTGGCGTATTTACTTATTTCATATATAGTACACAAAAAGAGAACATGGAATTATTTTTTAATTCATTAGAAAATAGTAATTTTAATAAAATTCAAGATGCATTAATGAAAGATCCTTCAAAAATAGAACCATCTGTAAATAATCCATTTATGAATATAAATTTAATTACCGATGATAAGACAAAAGAAAGTGCTCCTGTATCTTGGAACAATGATGAAATAAAAGATGTAATTGAAGAAAAATATAATCATAATTTATATAGAGATGTAGGGGATTTATATGGTAAGTCAAATAGTCAAAGACAATTTTATACTATGCCTTCAACAACAGTTCCAAATAATCAAACATCTTTTGCTAAATGGTGTTATTCTACTGGACCAACATGTAAAGAAACATCAATATATTGTGCTCCTCAAATGAATCAAGAACCTTATATTGATACTTCAAATGTTATTAAAGATAATAATCAACTTCTCTAAATAATTATGAATGATTTAATTTCATTTTATATTTAAAAATAAATATATATTTATTTTTATTTTTTTCTAATATATAGTAAATGAGTAATAAATTTGCATTAAATATGAATACAAAATATTATGATAATTGTTGTATGTATGATTTTATGAATAAAAATAATAGTAAAATATTAGATCACCAATTTTCAATTTTATCTGATAATAATAATAATAGTTACTTAGAAACAAATGGTTTAAATAGTCAAAATAATTATGATAATGGAAAAAATATTTTAAAATCAACAAAATTAAGAAATAGTAAAACAATTAAAAAAAATAAAAAAGAATTAAATACAAGAGTTTTTCCAGGATCTCCTTATATGGGAAGGGGTTCTGGTGTTATGGAATATACAGATGTAAATTCCAAATTAAATTTTGGCGAAGATACAAGAACTAAAAAATCAAATAATAATATTGCTTCTTATAGTGCTGATACATTTACACCATTAGTATCACATATTGCAGAAAATATACAAAACCCAAAACATATCATATCTGATTATTGGGTAAGGGGTGGTATGTCTTCTAGAGTTATAACAAATAATATTGATTATATTAAATCTTGTGGATTCAAAAAATAAAAAACACTATATTTATTATACAATTTTTCACACATATATATATATATATATATTTATATATATATAAATAAGCTTAAAAAATATTATTGCAACAATTATTGAAGATTATATTGTTAAAGAATGGGTAGAATTTCATAGAAAATTTTTAGGAACAAATTTATCAATAAAGTTAAATAGTTTTTGTATAAAAAAGAAAGGAAAATTTTTATCAATTAAATCATCTTTATCTGTTATTCCAAACCAAATAGCAACAAAAAACGGATAATAACAAATTGAATTAATGAAATCTCTTTGATATTCATCAATGCTATAATTTTTAATACCATTTTCCAATAATTTTAAATAATAATAATTTTTAAAAATAGGAACATATAAATCAATTTTATCTATATCGAAACTTTCTATCATTAAAAATACAATATCTTGTATACCTTTTCCGTGTGAAATATATTGCCAATCAATAAAATAAGGATTATAATTATTTTCACTAATTTTTTTATAAAAAATATTAGGTGATTTAATATCACCATGTGTTAAAGTTAAATTAGTATCACTTAATTCTTCTTGAATTTTCGAAAAATTTGTAACTATTTTATAACCAATTTCTAATTGATTTTTTGTTAATAAATGAGACCATTTTTTTTCAAATATATTCCAATTATTATTAATATAATCTGACCAAACTGGATTAAACATTTTATTATTATTTTTAATTAAACCTGGAAAAATAGTAGATAAATCTTTATTCCAAAAATGACTATGTAATAAAGCACTTTGTTCTATTATTTTTAAAGAAATATTAATACTTTCTGTGTTTAAATTTAAATTTATTTTAAAATTATCTTTATTTAAATCTTCCATTAAAAATCCAATATTATTTAAATTATCATCTTTAATCAAACCATAAAACAATGGTATATTAACTGGTACATATTTTGATATATTTTCATAAAAATAGTATTCTCTTTCATATAATCCTAATTTTTTAGCCATAATTGATAAATTTGTTTCATTATTATTTTCTAATTTTATAATACAATTTAATTCTTCTTTATTTTTATAATATACTTTTATTTTTAATACATCAGAAATATAACCTCCTTTTAATTTTTCATCAAAAATAATAATATCTTGAATTATATCTTCATCATTATTTTTATTATTTTTATTTATACAATTTTTTATATATTTTTTAATAGAATTATAAAAACCTGATGTAAAAGTAATTAAATTATTATATTCTATTTCATTATAATTATTAATTGCTATATTAACTCCTAAATTATACAAATCTTTTTTATTAAATATTGTTTCAATACCAATTAAGCATTTTGGATTTGTACTTCTACCGCTTAATATTCCTGATTTTGAATCTTCAAAAATAAAAACATCAGATGATTTTTTATTAAATAATTTACATGCTTTAATATAAGGATCTGGATAAGGTTTTGAACGAGAACATTCATTTCCAATAATTAAATCATCAATTAAATAATTAATATTTATTTTTTTAATTATATTTTCAGCATTAATTCTATTACAATTAGTAACTATTATAATTTTATGACCATATTTTTTTATTTTTTTTAAAAAATCAATAGATCCTTCAATAATTTTAATTTTATTTATATTTTGATTAAATAAATTTTCTTTTAATATTGAAATATCACTTATATTTATATCTATATTAGGTAATAATTTATTAATAACATTTATATCTGTGTTTCCTTGAATATAATTATGAAATATATCTTTTTCTAAGTAAATATTATATTTAAGTAATATATCATACCATATTGAATAATAAATATTATCTGTTAAAATAAGTGTTCCATCTAAATCAAATAAAAATAATTTCGTTCTATTAATAAATTGTTTTACTTGTATAGGTGTTCCTAAAACAAAAAAATATTCTTCGTTTAATTCAATTCCTTTAAAATATTCATCTTTTTTAATCATTTCATTAATAATACAAGAAATATAAGGTTCATTTTTAAAGGTTATATTATTATCAATTATATATTTCGCATATTTATATAAATTATCTATATTATTAAATGCATATGCTCCTGTATTAGCATTATCGCTAATTTTATTTTTTTCTTGAATATCAATTATTTTATTTTCATTATTTAATTTTATATAAGAATATACTGGTTTAGTTTCTTCATTTTTAATATAAAATACAGCATTATGTTCTTCATTTATATTTCGAAAATAATCTAATATATTTTCTGTATAAAAAGCATCACCGTCTATTAATATTGTTTTTAAATGTATTTTAATATTATTATATATAGTATTCTTATTTTTTATTATATAATCAAGTCCTATATAAATCGTTTCAGCAGCACCTTTTGTTTCATTATCTAATTTAATAAGATGAATAAAAGGATATTTATTTTCAATAATTTTTTTAAAATCATAATTATCTAATTCGTTATTATAAATAATAAATACATTGTCATTTTGTTGAATATCTAAGTTATCTAATGTATAATACAAAATTTCTTTATTTAAAACTTTTATTAAAGGTTTTGGTAATAAATAACCTTCTTTTTTAAATCTTTCTCCTTTTCCACCTAAAGGAATAATTATATTCATGATTATATAAATATGCAAATATATTAAAATGTTAAAAATTAACCAATATATAAATTAATATAAATTATCATTAAGATCACTATCAATTATTTTATAAATAATTTTTGCTTTCTTAAATTTTTTCATTAAACTATGTGATAAGTTATCATATTGTTTTTGAAAATTTGATCCCTTCATTATTAATACAATAATTTTCCGACATTTATTAGAAATATAAACAAAATTTTTCATAAAACTAGTTCCCCATGATACTACAAATACAGAACAACTATGAATTATATGAATTAATTTAATTTCATTTATAACACCTGGTTCAATACATGTTAAATTCCATTTTTTTTTAAACTTAATAATATTATCACTTAAAAATACACCATCTCTTGTTAAATTAATAGAATTATTACCTTTAATAATTAATATATTATCTAAATTACTAGGTAAATTTAATGATTTCATATAAGATAAATTTTTTCTATCTGGTAATATATATTTATTTATATAATTATATACTTTATTTCCTAAATCTTTATTAAATACATGATTTTTATTGGAAATAAAATATATTGATGTAAAATGATAGACTATATCTTTTTCTAAATAAATTATATTATTCTTATTTATAACTCCCCTATTTATTAGATGTTGTATAATATTTAATATTCCATATTGACTATTTTTATATACTATTATTTTATAATTATTAAATTTGTCTTTATTATTTAAATAGTGATCTAGTATATAAAATAAACCACTATATCCATGAACAGTTCCTAATGAAAAAGATGTTATAAAAGATATTACATTTTCATCAATTATTTTCACATTATGATTATTTTTCACTGTATTATAAAATTCAATAATATTAGAATAATAAGGATTTTTTGGATAATAAACATTAATTAAATACAACCACTCATTTGAATTTTTATAAATATATTTATTACTATTTTTGATTGCTAAATGAAGAATTGTATTACCTAATTGTTTTCCTATTGAAAATAATACATCTTTACAATCATTCTCATTATCACAATATTTAAATAAATTATCTAAATTTATCATAATATATATATATATATATATATATAAATAATAATAGTAAAATTTAGTTATTAAATTAAAATTATTTTAATTTAATAACTATCGTTAATAAATAGTTCTTGACTTATTTATGTATAGGATATTATATCAATCTTTTTATAATTTAAATTTATGATTGTTATTTTTTCTTTAATTAAAATAAATAAATAAATAAATAAATAAATAAGTCACAAACTATTTAACAACTATAACTTATTAGATATAGTTAAAAAAATTAATATAAAAGTATGTTCTTTATATTAATTATTACTTATGAATAATTTATTAGAAAATGGTTATGTTTTTCTTACGGATGTTTATAAAGATGAAATTATAAATAAGATAAATAATGAATTTTATTATTTTTATAATGATAATAATATTCAAGAACATTTAGCAAAAAGGGAAGATGTTAAAAAAGATACATATTATGTAAATAATACCTATAATATATTAAATACTTATCATAAACAACAATTTTATTATTTACCGGTAATTGATAATAGATTTGGACACAATAGAGTAACAGATAATGGGGTAATCGATATTTTTAATATAAATAAATTATTACCATCGATAAATGAAAATATTAATATAGATATAATGTTACAAATATTGTATAAGTTAACACATAAATCATGGAAATTAGAAAGGATAAATTTACAAATAAATAATAATGTTACGACTACTAATAATTATCACTATGATGATAATAATAATATAAAATTTACTATTTATATGAATACGATAAAAGAAGAGAATGGAGGAGCATTAAGTTTTATTGAAAATACCCATATAAATAAGAAATTTAAAAATAATCAGATAAGGAATTTTTATGGTAATTCGGGAGATGTTCTAATAAGTTATCAAAATGGATTGCATAAAAAATTACCGCAACAAAACTCTATAACTTATTTCTTAGTATATAATTTTTATACGAAAGATTAATGAAATTTAGAATAATCACATTTAGAATCCATTGGATTAGATGGCATTGGAACTTTTGGATAATTTACCATTTGGCACGAAGGTTGATTTTTTAAAGGAATTTTACACTCGGAACTACTGCATGGGGTTCCTTTTCCTTTATTATTACAATTTGGATTATTACATTTAGGTGAATATTTAGAACAAGGGCATAGAGAACTTTGACGTGTTTGACCTCTTAGATCACTTTCTAAATCTACTAAATTTCCTGTAAATAATGATACACCATTTCCTCCAACACTACCTAATTCAATTCTACATTTAGCACTGTTTTCATATTTACCAGTATATAGACTATAACTTAATGGATCTGTTGATTGTTGTAAATTTTTTTTATAAGCACAGTCATCGTAAATTAATCGATTAGAACTCATTGTATAATTAATATATAGAAATATTTTTTTTATTAATTATAAAATTAATTAAATTCTTAATTAAATTCTTAATTAAATTCTTAATTAACCCTAATTAATAAAAAATTCTTATAAATAATATCTTATTAACTTATATATATGAGTTTTAACAGATTAAAATACGATGAATGTGAAATGAAAAAATACAACGAAGAAACTTCAGGTCCAGGTAATTATATGTATAATACACCAAAAGATTGTAAAATTTGCTGGAATGATAATCCTCGTATAATTAATCAAAAAGTTGGAGACTCAATGAACAGTAATGTAGACTGGAGATTTTATTCAGGACCTGTTGATGTTGAATCAGATTTATTAAATATTAATAGAAGAGCATCCAAATGTCAATCAAATAAATATTCTCCTAATTGTGAAACTAATAATTGTAAAAATCAAGGAGAACCATGTGGCGCTGGTGTAATTGAAAATTGTGATAATAGTAAAAAAAATTTAAGGAATCCTTGGAATAGACCTAATGATAATAATTTAACTAATTTTGAGAATTGTTATTTTGATACTGAAGATACAAGATTAAGTAATCCTAATTCAAATTTAAGAGGTACAGGAATAAATAGATTTAATCATTTATTATTTGACCCACAAAAAAATTGTACATTCGGAGGCGAATATTTAACATCTACAAGAGATGTATTTAGAGATAATCATAGACCATCTGTAAATAAACCTAAAATTAATGACATGAATCCTTATGAGAAACAAGAAAAATGTCCTAAAATTGACAAAGATGTATGCGGAAATTTTACAAAACCATTATATCAATATGATGTATGTGGTTAATTTTCATAAAATTATTTTTTATTTTATTTTAATTTAATAAATTATTTCATAAATTATTTAATAAATTATTATTAAATAATTTCATAAATTATTTAATAAATTATGAAATAATAATTTCAGAATAATTTCATAATAATTTAATAAATAATTTCATAATAATTTAATAAATAATTTAATAAATAATTTCATAATAATTTAATAAATAATTTCAGAAATTATTATGAAATTATTTATTAAATTATTATTAAAAAAAACTAATATAAAAGTATTTTTTTATATATACATATATGTCTATATTCTTAGAAAAACCCAATAAATTTAATGAAGATATTAATGAAGATAATAAATTTAATGAAGATAATAATGATAAATTTAATGATACAGTGAATGATATAGTGAATAAAACAGGAAATGAATCTCAATCAGAATCTTTTGAAAATTATGTTTGTAGTCATAAATTGGACTATTATAACACATTTGACAATGAAGATTTAAAAATTAATGATGATATATTAAAAGGTATATATTCGTATGGTTTTGAAAGACCATCTCCTATTCAAAGAATAGCAATAAAACCTTTAATTGATAAAAAAGATATTGTAATACAATCTCATTCTGGTACAGGAAAAACAGCTACATTTATTATAGGAATTTTAGCATGTATTGAACAAGAAAAAAAACACCCTCAGTCAATTATTGTATGTAATACAAGAGAATTGGCACAACAAACAGTTAAAGTATTTGACTCATTATCAGAATTTACAAAAATAAGTTGTAAATTATGCATAGGTGGTGATATGCAATTTAAATATACATCAGATAATATTTCAAATCATGTTATTATTGGTACTCCTGGAAGATTATGCGATTTAGTTAGTAAAAAAATGATTAATACAGATTTTATTAAAATGATTGTTATCGATGAAGCAGATGATGTTTTATCTGCTGGATTTAGAAAACAAGTTAAAAAAATATTCCAATATTTACCGAAAGAATGTCAAGTAGCATTAGTAAGTGCTACTATTCCTCCTGAAATGTCGGAATTATTTGATGCAATATTAAAACCTGATTTTGTAAGTATATTAATTAAAGATGATCAACTTACACTTGATGGAATTAATCAATATTATATTAACCTTGATGAACAGTATAAATTTGATGCTATTATTGATCTTTATCAATTTATTAATGTTGGACAATGTATTATTTATTGTAATAAAAAAATGAAAGCAGATGAATTACAGAATGTATTAAAAACAAATGATTTTGCGACTGGAGTATTACATGGAGATTTAATTCAAAAAGATAGAGAAAATATAATGGATGAATTTAGAAATGGTAAAACAAGAATCCTTATTGCTACAGATATATTAGCACGTGGAATTGATGTTCAACAAGTAAGTTTGGTAATTAATTTCGATATGCCTAAATATCCTCAAACTTATATTCATAGAATTGGTAGAAGTGGAAGATATGGAAGAAAGGGTGTTGCTATTAATTTTGTTACAAGAAGAGAGCAAAATATTTTAGATTATATTAAAAGATTATATAATAGTGAGATTCTTCCATTCCCAGAAGATGTTAGTTCAGTATTATCTGCATTTAATTAAATAAAAAAAATAAAAAATAATTATCTTTTAATAATACATGGTATTAATATTAATATTAATATTAATAATATTAATATTATTTTATATAATAAATAATAATCTAATCAATGTAGAAACATACATTGAAACATTTAACGAACAAGGAATTATCTTTTATAAAAAAAATAATTTATATAATATCTTAAAAAAAGATGATGATAAATATTTTCAATCATTTTATGACATTGATTTAAAAGTTCGAAAAGTAAATAATATTGACGAATATTACAAAATATTATATAATAGTTTATGTGAACCTGATAATAAGATAATGAATAAAATAACGAATTGTATTTATAAACTTAAAGTAAAACTAAATAATTACAAAAATAAAAATAATTATTATTATGATATTAATTTAACAAAATTTATAAATTTAAAATGGAAATTTGGATTTACATGTAATGCTGAATATGAAAATGGTTTGCCTCATACAAGAAATGATATTATTATTTTAAATAAAAATAGAATAAATAACTATAATGATTTAAGAATTATGAAAACATTGCTTCATGAACAAGTGCATGTTTATCAAAAAAAATATCCTGAGGAAATGAATACATATTTAGGAAAAAATAATTTTAAAAAAATTAAAGAAATAGAAGGGATTGATAATATTAGAGCAAATCCTGATTTAGATAATTTTATTTATCAAGATGAAAATCATAATACATATAAAGCAGTTTATAATGATAAAGCTAATTCTATTGAAGATGTTACATATTATCCTGTTAATAATCAATCTCATGAGCATCCTAATGAAAAGATGGCTATTGATTTTGAATCAATAATAAATCAATAATAAATGAATAATAAACATTAGATTATTTAAAGAATTATTATTATTATCTTTTATTATGGAATATTTTTTTATTCATAATGAGTGGAGTGATACTTGTATATTGGAAAAAAATAATATTATTAATAGAAAGAATATTAGCAATGAAAGGGGATATTATTATTATCAAGATAATTTATTTGTTATTAATTGGGATAATTGGAATGATAATGATTTTTTTATTAGATATGATAATTTATATATTGATAAAAGATTTAAAGATACTATTCATAATATAAAAATCATTACTATTCAATTTCAAAATGATTCAATCGATTGTATTTTATTAAATAATATTGAAATTATTAAAAAAAAGAAAGGAAATGAAAGAGGAAATTATAATATAGATGATAATATTTTAATAATACAATGGAATATAGAAAATAATGATAATAATAAAAAGACTGAATATTTTTATTTAGTAAATGGTAAATATTTTGAAATAAATAATTTAATAAAAGAACAGTCTTTAATAAAAGAACAGTCTTTATTAAAAGAACAGTCTTTATTAAAAGAACAGTCTTTATTAAAAGAACAGTCTTTATTAAAAGAACAGTCTTTATTAAAAGAACAGTCTTTATTAAAAGAACAGTCTTTATTAAGAAATTCTTCATCAATTCTATCTAATAAAGAAATTGAATATTCTGATGATGAATATGAAATAGATAAAGAAAATATATATCAATTAATAGATGGTTTTTTTTATAATAAAATATACATTGATAATAAAAAATTAACAACGAATTCTACAAATTCTTACTATTTATCTGATATTACTGTAAATTTTGATAAAAGTGAAAATTTTTTTTATAATTTATATAAATTTAATATTAATTATTTAAATTATGAAAATTATGAAAATTTAAGAAATCATTATTTTATTGATAAAAATAAATTATTAAATAAATTTTTCAAGATTGAATTAAATTTAAATTTAGATAACAATAAAAAGAAAATTGTAACTTTATCTGAATGGGGATATCCTCCATTTGGTGGGGGTGAAAATTGGTTATTGAATTTATCTAAAATATATTCTAATTTTGGTTATGAGACATTTATAATTTGTTTTAGTGATGGATTTTCATCTAAAAGTTTCGAAAAGAGTAATATTGTTGATTTAGAATATGTAAAAATTATTCAGATGCCTTATAACTTAATAGAAATTATTAAAATAATAAAATTTATAAATCCTTGTATAATTAATCATCAAGGTATTAAAAGAATAGAATTTATGAAAATCGCAAATTTACTGAAAATACCATTTATTACTGGATTTTGTTTTTGGAATAATATTATTAAACAAATTTATTCAAATGTTAATATTTTAGAAAATAATAATATAGAAAATGATGATTCTTTTCATTATATAACAAAATATAGTTACAGTTATTGTGCTTCAGATTTTGTAAATGATGTTATTTATAAATTTTTTAATACAAGGATAGATGTTATTGAGACAATTAGTCTTAAAGATGATTATTATGTTGAAAATATAGAAAAAATATATGTTACTTTGATAAATTGTCACTATAATAAAGGAGGTTACTTAATTAAATATTTATTAGAAAATTTAAATATAGATATACCAGTATTATTAGTTTATACAGAATATGATGATAGACTTAGTTTAGATGAAATAATGGATTATATGGAAAAGAGAAATAATATTAAAAATATAAATATTTTATACATGGAAAAACAAAATGTTATAAATATTTATAAAAAAACGAAAATAATGTTAACACCATCATTGTGTGATGAAACATTTTGCAGAGTAGCATATGAATCTAAAATGAATAATATACCAATTATAAGTACAAAATCTGGTAATTTAAAATATTTATTAAAAGATTATGCTATATTCATAGATAATATCAATGATAATATCGATTATAAATTATGGAAATTAGAAATTGAAAAACTATATTTTAATTTAACAAAAAATACGAATAGAAATACGAATAGAAATACGAATACAAATACGAATAGAAATACGAATAGAAATACGAATACAAATACGAATACAAATACAAATATGAATAGAAATAAAATTGAAAATAATAAACTTATCGATTTATATGAAAATAATATTGAAACTAAAATAAAAAATTTAATAAATAAAGCAACAGTTAGTAAATATATATCTAATAATAATAATATTGGAATAATTTGTCCTTGGGGAGATCAAGGATTGGGAATTCAAGCAAGAAGTTATTATAATACATTAAAAAAAATAGGATATACGCCTTTTATATTTGCGTTTAGACCATATCATGGAAATTTTTCAAATAATTATTTACAAACTGATGTGAAAGAATGGGATTATGATAATATTTATTATAGTCCAAATATAAGAGAAGATATAGATCATTATGAAATGTTAAACTTTATTCATGATAATCAAATAAATAAAATGATATTTATTGAAAATACATTTGAACCTATATTCAAAATAGTATCATTATTAAAAATGTTACATGTTTATACTTATTTAATCGTTAATATCGAATGTGTAAAAATAAGTGAAATTAATTATCATTGTATGTTTGATAAAATATTGTGTAACAATTTTAATTCTTATTTTATCATGAATAATTTAATTAAAGACAAATGTTTTAATATGGGGTTTCATTTAGAACATGATTTTTTTATAAAAAATAATAAACAAATAAAAAAAAACAAAGAATTAAATTTTACTTGTTCAGGTGGATTAAATTCAATCTCCAGAAAAAATATTGATATTATTTTTGAATCATTTTACGAAATTTTTAATGAAAATAAAAATAAATATAATCATGTAACATTAACTATTTTTATTCAATGTATTGAAATACGTGAAAAATTAAATTTAGAACATCCGCAAATTATTAAAAATATTAAAAACTGTTCTTATCATGATAATTTAAATAATCTATATAAAAATGATATATATATTCATTTAGGGGGTCAAGAAGGATTGGGTTTAGGATTTTATGAAGCTTTATACATGGGTATTCCTATTCTTACATTAGATTGGATTCCTAATAATGAAATTATAAAAAATAAAAAAAATGGTTGGTTAATAGATTGTTATTATGATAACATTTATGAAAATACCGAATGTTTAATTAATAGAGGATTAGTTAAAAAAAAAAAGTTAAAAGAGAAGATAATAAATATTATTGATAATCATGATGATACAATTAATATTATTAATAATACAATAAATAATAAAAAGTATTATATGAATAAAAATAGTAAAAATTTTAGTAAAAATTTAAAAAAATATTTATCTACCACTCCAAACCTTGATTAACTTATAATTATTCAATCCATCATTCATATTATCTTGTAAGTATTTTTTATATGAGTACTCCCATTCTATATAATCATGTATATCTCCATATATAGAATATTTTTCATAGTTTTCATATAAATCATTTTTCAATAATGAGCATAATACAGCAAAGACTCTTTCAAAATTCATTCTTTTCGACCGATTATCAATATAATTTAATAAAGAAAATATATTATATGTGTTTTTTAATTTTTCCACAAAACGATAACTTATTAATGTTTGTACGCCAAAACATCCATTCCATTTCTTTTCATCGTATTTCTCTATTATTTTAGGATTATCTAATATTTTCATCATTGTGTTTTCATCTTTTAAATTATTACACTTATGATCAAAATGCCATAAATAATGGATATCTTCTGTGTATTTATCAAAATCAATATATCTATTTATAAATACCGAATCATGTATTATTAAGCATCTATCAAATAATTTATTACAATATAAATAATAATATGGTAGTATTTCACCTCTATTATGATAAATACTATGTATAACAGTAATATCAATAAATTGATTATCATCCGGATTTTCTATTAAATCATAATTACTATTATCGTCAATTATATATATTTTGTTTTTATAGAATTTTCTGATACTTTTTAAACTATTATACCATAATTTATTTGATTCTATAGAATTAACATGCCTTAATATTAAAAATCCAAAATTAATATTAATATTATTTATTTTATCTATCATTTCATAAACTTCTTGATTATGTGATAATAATTTTTTTTTAAAATATTTAATATAATTATCATAATTTAATTTATACGAACTAATATTTTGAAGAATATCATTAATTTTATCATTTAATTCTTCATATTTATTATAAACTATTAACAAATTATAAAAGAATACATTATGTAAATTATTTTCAAATTTATATAATATATAATTTCCATTTAATATTAAAATATTTATTATCATTTCATTATTTATACAATCATTTTCAAAAATAATTATACTATTTTTTATATTTTCATAGTTCGTAATATCGCATAATTCATACTTAGGATTGTTTTGTATAAGTGATCTATCATTATTATCATTATTATTAAATATAAAAATATTATCATTTTTATCATTTTTATCAATTTTATTCATAGTATATTCTTTATTTGTGTCAAATTGATATAATAACAATATTTTTTCATTTTTATAATTCAATAAATGATAATAATTATTAGATATTAATATATATTTCGTTTTTTCATATTTTTTATGTAATTCATTTATATCATAATTTTTATTTATGAAATAATATATGTTTATATTGAACCTTAATTTTACATCATTGTATAATTCAAAATCAAATATTTCATAAAATATATATTCATTATTTATATTTATATTATTCATATTATTCTTTTTATGATTATCTTGTTCGTCTTGTATAAACTGAATTATATCATCATTGTTTTTAATAATTTTAATTTTAATTTGTAAATAATAAAAAATACTATAAATATAATTAAAATTATTTATAAAATGATAATAATTTATAAATAAATTTATCATAAATTTATTTAATGTTTTTTTTTTAAATGTAAATTTAGATATGGAAATATATTTTATTAATATTTGTATAGAATGGCTTTTTAAATTATATGAAGAATATTTAGTAAATATTAAAAATATTATTGCTGAATATTTGAATATAAAAGTCCATATACATATTATTCCTGATGATGATAATTATTTAAATGAATTTAATAATATTTATAAAAATGATAAAAATGATAAAAATAAGTATATTTTTTGTGGTAATATTGGCAGTGTTAATAATATTTATGATTTATATAAAAATAAAAATTTTTATTACTTAAATATTGAACAAATGAGTCATCCATCATATTATAGATTATTTAGGGATTTAAATAAAAATATAAAAATTATTGATTATAGTGAAGAAAATATATTATTTCATAAAGTAATTTATAATAAAACATTTTTATTACCACCATATTATAATACTTATAAAAATAATATTAATAAAAGTATTGATATTATTAGCTTTTCAAATAATGAATATAGAAAAAATATATTAAATAGCATAGATCCAAAATTTAAAATTAAATATTTAGATAATATATTTGGTGAAGAAAGAGATGAGTTTTTTATAAACTCCAAAATTTACATTAATTTACATTGTTCCGATCAACATAAAACAATGGAATTGATAAGAATTATTAATTTATTAAAAAAAAAAGTAATTGTTATTAGTCAATCATCCATTTCTATTGATTCACTTTATATTAAAGATTCAATTATTACATTTGCAAATATAGAACAACTTAATTATTTATTAAATGACATAATAAATAATTATGATTTGTATTATAAAAAAATATTCACTGATAATAATATAAATTTCTATAATAATTATGTTATTAAAAATATAATATCAATTAGTGAAGACAAAGACTAATAATTATTCATTTATTTTATTTTATTTTATTTTATTTTATTTTATTTTATTTTATTTTATTTT
>Ga0209054_1000954_pt1 | contig 17357 bp, 13 predicted proteins | sample SaaInlV_DNA_200m_FD_184689 | JGI IMG/M metagenome (GOLD analysis project Ga0209054, IMG submission 184689) | Marine microbial communities from expanding oxygen minimum zones in the Saanich Inlet - SI075_LV_DNA_200m (SPAdes) (version 2) | ecosystem: Environmental > Aquatic > Marine > Unclassified... | reverse complement strand
ATTATATTTTATTGTGGAATGCTGGTGAAAAAATAAAGGGAAATATTGACATACCAGACACGATTGATAAAAAAATGTATTATTTGAAACATGATGATAAAGGAACTAATTATCAGCCACGATTATTGTCTAATAGAAACGAATGGAGATATATTGGTATCTTGTATGAATATTTAATTCATTTAACTGAAATCTCTCCATGTGATAAAGAAGAACTTGGGGGAGACTATTTCATTCAACGTGATGCGTTTGGTATTCGACAGAATGACATTGGTAAATATGAAAAACATGCTCAATTGTTGGAAAAAGAAATGGAAACGGAAAAAGATGATTTATTATTTTCCCGATATGCTTTTTATTGTGCTCAAAGTTATAATACTTGTGGTAATGACGAAAAGGCAATTCAATGGTACAAACATATTGTAAGCGACGATAGAACTTGTAAACAAGAGATATATTACAGTTTTTTACAGTTAGGGGTTTTGTGTTATAAAAATGGCTCTACAATAGACGCGTTGATGTATTTAGAAATTGGCATGGGGGTGGATGAAGAGAGACCAGAATGCATTTCTTATTTAATGGAATTTTATTATGATCATGAAATGTACAGCAGTGTAATGGCGTTGTTCTATTATTTTAAAGAAAAGCATATGGACATTAAAATGCAATATATGACATTGGGTGATAAATTATTGTTGGATGAAGGAAGAATACATTATATATATTATTATGTTAGTATATGTGCTTATCAAGATGAAGATTCGGTAAACAGAGAGAAGGCTATTAAATACTTGTCGAGTAAAAAAAACGAGATTCCATCCTTTATGCGAGATTATATCAACAACAATACATAATCTGTTGCATGCATTGGCTATGTGGGTGTGTTAATGTGCGTACATCCAAAAAAAAATGACACACGTAATCATATATATAGATATGATATCAAATTACGCGCGAAAAGAATCTATCAACATGAATTCGAATACTGATTGTTATCCTTCGGGACCACCCGGATTGACTCGCACCATGTCTGTGGCTCCACCCACATTGACTCGCAGCATGTCTGTGGCTCCACCCACATTGACTCGCACCATGTCCAATGCTCCACCCGCACTGTCTCGCAGCATGTCTGTTGCGCCTTCGGGTGATACAGATATGCAACTGGATATGGGAGAAGATGATGATGAGGAATATGATACTATGAGAGACATATATAGGATGAAACAAGCAGGAAATGCAGCTTTATTGGAAGTAGAAGAGATTCGTATGTTTAAGAACTATATTGTGCGACAGAAGAGGTTGTTGTTAGATCAATATGCAGTTGTGAGTGATAAATTGGATGAGTTGGGTGAGAGAGGTTGGTTAATTCAGAATCCACCCACATTGACTCGCACCATGTCTGTTGCTCCTTCATTCGTCCCAGAAGAAGAGCATATTTACCGTAATCCACCCACATTGACTCGCACCATGTCTGTTGCTCCTTCATTCGCCCCAGAAGAAGAGCATATTTACCGTAATCCACCCACATTGACTCGCACCATGTCTATTGCTCCTTCAAATGATATGGATATACACTTGGACCTGGGTGAAGGGGGTGAATATGATACTATGAGAGACATAGGTGGCATGAAACAATTGGGCCTTGCATCACGTGATGAAATTAATATATTTAATGATTATGTTGCTCAAATGAAGAGTCAATTGTTAGATCATTATGCGGACATGAGTAATATATTGGAAGAGTTGGGTGAGAGAGGTTGGTTAATTCAGAATTTACACGAATTGCTTGGCGAATATACACATCGTAATCGATTAGTCCCCACAGATTTTGAAGCTGAACAACCACTCGTGGATATTTGTCCACCTGGATTGACCCGCAGTATAACAATTTCAATTCCATCTGCTATGGATGTGGATCAATTGAAAGGTCCAGTTGCATTGACACGCTCAATTAATACAGCGAATGATATATTTGGATTCACTGAGATGGCAAGCCCTTTCGAACCGAATCGCGACATAGACATGAATTGAAGAAGAATAAGCAAGGCTATTTCAAAAATAAAAACAAAATAAATACATAAAAACAAAATAAACAACTAAAACTAAAACTAAAATAAAAAGTGCCTAATGGCTTTTTTTATGTATATGATAAATAATAATTTACATTTTTATAATCCAAATTATTATTATTATTATTATTATTATTATTTCATTATTTTTCCACCATATATATACCATATTTATACCACATAAGAATGGATAATATACTACCGATAACTAATCCAGTACCAATGGAATTGGCATTTTTACCTACTAAATGATATGCTATCATAGGTCCCGCGACATAAGAGAGAAACATATAAAATACCATAATCATAGCTACCATTTTCATATTCAAGGAAGAGGCGTTTTTTGACATTATATAATACGATTACATTTTAAAATTAGTTCTCAATATTAGTGGTAGTCATGGTAAGTCTTACGTTTGAGATATCATATACTTTACCACCTGGTGCACCCATTATTTCTAACCTAACGTTTAAATTATTGGCTATATCAATATCTTTGTAATAATTATCGTCATTTGTCGTATAATAACTAACAGGACCAAAAACAAGTTTTTCATAGGTGAGACCTGATATAGATCGCGCATCTATTTTCAATTGGTTTGCACCATTTTCAAGAACACAACGTAAACCATTTGAAATGGAATTAAAAGAACAATCCAATGATACTGAAAATTCCATGATACTATTCTTAAAAAAATCAGTATTAGTTATAATATTATGACTTGCGTCTGAAAAAGTGTCAGGTGGGTAGTTTGAGTAATGTGTAATAGGAGGAGGAGGATCAATCGCAGGACAATTCAAAAGTGTACTGGTATTAGCATTATTAAGAGTTGTAGATCCAGGTTCCATTTTTATAACGGCTTTTGCTGTGCCAAAATTAGTATAAGTTCCAAAAGTAGTACCTCTATCTACAAGAGGATTTTTATTAAAAATAATATCATTGTGAACATGGAGATTATTAACAGAAATGTCATTCGCACTTAAATCTTGAATAAAAGCAAAGGTGTTTACATGCATGTCGTCGACACTCAGGTCTTCAACACTTAAATCAGAAACAGTAAGTAGGTTATTAATATCAATATTATTAACGGAAATGTCATTCGCACTTAAATCTTGAATAAAAGCAAAGGTGTTTACATGCATGCCGTCGACACTCAGGTCTTCAACACTTAACTCAGAAACCGTAAGTAGGCTATTAATATCAATATTATTAACGGAAATGTCATTCGCACTTAAATCTTGAATAAAAGCAAAGGTGTTTACATGCATGCCGTCGACACTCAGGTCTTCAACACTTAAATCAGAAACAGTAAGTAGGTTATTAATATCAATATTATTAACAGAAATGTCATTCGCGCTTAAATCGTCCACAATTATTAATCCTGGACCAGAATTGTCGGCATAAACATGTAGCTCTCCATAAACATTTAAAGCAACGTCTGATCCAGGGCTATGATTATAAGATATATCACTCACTACATTCGAATTACAAATAGTAGCTCCACGCAGTATTCGGGTGTGTCCAGATTGATCAGTTGCACCATCGGTACCACCTGGGCCATCAATACTAAATACTAAGGAATTTTTCCAACTATCTATATCACCCGTGTTTCGCGAACTATCCATCCACATAGATTGAATATTTCCCTTAGTATTCGCCTGAGACTGATGTATAGAAAAAGAATCTCCTTTATATCCATTACGTGTATCTATATTGAGAGATTCATGCACTGATAATGGGGTTAGATCTTCTAAATCTCCAGTTACAGAAAGATTACCCCGAATTATTACATCGCCATCAAAATGACCACCATGCATTGCCTGTATTGACGGGTTCGCCGGATCTCCACCATTAATTAGCAATGTCCCCGTTGAATTCGTAATATCATTTTCACAAGGATTTATCACAACATTATTGTTGATAGTTGTAGGATCTCCGGATGAACAGCTCCCTCCTGGATCAATGGGTCCGATATTAGAATTACCATTTCCTATATCGGCAAGCAATGTGCAAATTTCTTTATCGAATCCACGGCTTCGCAAATAACTTCCGTAATTATAATATTTATCTCTACAAGTATAATTATTTTCAGGCATTTTATATTATTTAATGATAAAAATAATATGAAACAACGTTAAAAATGATTGTATTAAATTAAATTAAATTGGAAACGGTCGTTGATCTTTCGCAATGTCTAAAGGTTTTGGTAATATACATTGCATGCGGTCAAAAAAAGCAATATTCGGCATAGTTTTTAGATCGGGAACTGTTGGTGCAGCGGGTTTAACTAAATTTGTGGAATTAATACCCTTCAATGCAGATTCAATGTCAACCGAATTATGAGAAAACGCGTTTCGAGGCATATGACTCGGAGTAATACCTACATCGGGCATGGCATTGTTATATGCACGACCAACTTGCGAATATTCGTATTCATTATATCGGGAACTTTCAGCCATTCTTCTTTGTTCTAATTTATAATCAGCAGCGCAATTTTTATTTCGAGTAGATGCCATATATAGTAATACAATAGAATAATATTCTAAATGTCTACTTATTCTTTGAGCATCAGCTTATTCTTTGAGCATCAGCTTATTCTTTGAGCCTCAGCTTATTGAAAATAGTACTTAGAATTGGGTGGAATTGGGCAAATTCGTCGTATGAAAACAACATTTTAAAAATAACAAGTGGAACCTCTTTATATTGTTCATAGTAAGTGCTTTTCTCAAGCTGTTCTATAACTGTAGGTTCATCCTTTACGACTTCATAAATCTCATTTATTCGAGTGTCCATAACGGCTTCATCTATATTTATATTTGCAACATCCTCTTGCTGTAATAATTCAATCGCGTCCAATAATTGCATCTGATATAATATGTTCCTATCCTCATCGTCAAAATCGAAATCCATGTTATATGTACATATAAACGACGTATTATAGTTCCATGTAGTTAAAATCATCCTATTATTAGTAATACTTAAAATTCATTTATATTATTTTGAGATAATAGTATCTTAAAATAATGTCTTAAAATAATGTCTTATTAGTATTGCACAGCTACTTAGTATTGGCCCTTGGTGTGGTGCGTAATATAGTCAGCATCTTTTTGGAGCGAACGAGAAGGTAATCCACCACGTACCCAGCCATCGGAAGCAACACCTTCAACAAAATTCGCGGGATTTGTAAGAGAGCTTTCTAATTGAGGAAGAAGAGGATAATTACTGTATGGAATAAAGGAACGTTCAGTGGATGGGTTGACGCTCTTTTTATTAGACACCATGTCGCCCTGTTGAATATTGGATTCTAAAACAGGATTGGATTGTCCTCGCCCTAAATAAGGCACAGTTTTAAAAGGTCGCTCAAGAAGACTAATTTTGCACTTGGGATGAGTGTTAATCTTTCCAATTAGAAGGTCGGAATTTTCATCAATGTTGCAACCTCCTGCACCAACCTGATTACCTCCCTTGAAAAACACGCTTGGTTGGGATGTGGCGAGATCAATCGGTCTGCTCATATTGCAGTCTTGTGAAAAGAAATTATTTAACATATAATTGGCCGAGGTCATACTTTGAACAGTGCGAGTACTTAAATCAGTATCGTCGCTTCCTATGCGCGTTGCATTATCAAAAAGTCCATTTTTTATCGCTGACATTTATATATATAAACAATACATTTTTATATATATTTCTAAATCTGTAGTTTAATATGCGATTTATTTTACGATTTATTTTGCGATTTAATTTGTAATTGATCCAAGTCGTGGAGCATTTCTTGTGCAAGCCAAGTCATCGCCATCTTTACATGAAACCATATTCCCATAACAGTAATCAGCAAAACCGGCCTGGTCATTGGGTACAGTGGTGGATGGAGTTGCATAAAAACGGTTCATTGCGCCCACTTCGAAATCAAAACTATCGCCTAAAGAGGCGAATAATTTCTTTTGTACGTCATTCCCTCCGAGAGTTGAATCGACGAAATCCTTTGTTGCATTATTAATTTCCTTTTCTACAACAGGATTATAGGCTGGTGCAGCTGGGCGACGTTTTGGGTCATACTTGATTTCTGGTAAAAGAACATTCATAACAGGGTTCTCTGGTGTTGGCGAAGTGAATTTATTTTTGTGCTTTTTATAAGTAGATGGGTTTGTCATCGCCTCCTTTCCTTTTAACCCGAACTTTTTAGTGATAGAATTGGAGTCAGTTTTTTTCTGTTGCGCACTATAAAGAAATACAAATGTGGATAATGCTATAACTCCAATTATAAGTATTTTCCAATTATTTGTAATCAAGTATCCTAAAAGTGTCATAACAATGATTAAGCGAGTAATTGCGTTTAACTTTTCCTCTGGATTCATCGTTTTTTTAGGCCAAACTTCATTGATAGAACTTTTATTCATTAATATTTTCGGGTCTTTCATCCATACAACAGTACTCATAATATATACTATAATGATTATTTATTTTTATTTTTTACCCTTCTTCTTCTTCTTTTTACCACCAGACGATTTACTCTTTTTAGAATTTCCGTCGCCCGCATTAGGTCTTGGTGTACGCTCAGGTTTTTCACCATTTGTATAAATGAAATCGTTTTCATCTAATCCAAGTTCTTTTAACAGAGAAGGATCAATTGTATTGGGTTGTTGTTCTGCCCATATACGATGTTCTTCGTCTTTGCGATGCTGTTCCCGACGTTCATTCGCTTTTTTATCTGCACGCTCTTTCATTCCCATGATTTTCGTTTGACGATCAAAATGCTGTTGCATAGCATTCATATCCACCTTTCCTTTTCCACCTCTACCTCCCATACCTCCCATAGAACGCATCATTTTTTCTATATCTCCCATACCCGGAGTATTTTTCATTTTACTGAACATGTCGGCAGCTTCTTTCATAAGCTCTTTTTCATCGAGTTCACCAGACTTCATCTTGGTTTCCAATTTACTTCCGATTTTATTCGCAATACCCATTATCTTTGTGGGGTTTTTCATCATCGATTGAAATACATCTTTCACAGATCCGTGGTCATTCTCGTCAATATTTAATTCTTGCGCGGTTTCCTCAGCAATCTCTGCAGCTAAGTTGCCGAGTTTACCACCCATTAATCCTTTAATGTGATCATGCATATTATTTACATCAGGCATGTTAAATGGTTGCTTATTCGTATTACCAGGACATTGATCATTATCACCATTACTTGTATCACCACGATTCTTTTCAGCCGCCTCTTCTTCACTAAACATTTTTTCCATATTTTCAAACGTGTCTTGTAGTTTATCCTTGAGCTCATCTTCATCAATCATTTCGAATAGTTTCGCACTTTCACCAAACGAATCCATGTCAGAAATATTGCCAACAATGGTAAAAAGAATCAACTGCAAGTATTTCCAAATGGTCTCTTTGGTCATATCACTAATACTATCATCTTTCCAAATGTTCTTAAAATCGATGCCGGGAAGGAAATGGGTGTCATTTTCGTCATTTTCAAATAATTCCTCGCTTTTACCCATGATATTAAAAATGTTAATGGGATAAATATTACAGCAATATTCGTATAATGATTTAATATTACTTTTGGTCGATGTACCATCAATGATAGATTTAAGGTCTTCGTTGACATTATTCTTATATTCAGGACATACTTCGAGAAGTGCAATAATACATTCACTTATAATTTTTTCAAATTCCTCTGGGATTTCTTGTTTTTCGCACGTACCATTGTTATCTGATTGAGAATGTTCCATTATATAGAGTATCAGTAAATATTGTTTAAACTACATTTAAATAATATTTTTAATTTTAATACCAATGGTGTAAAATAGGGTTTATTCATCCGAAAAATAAGCATTGACTATATTTGTTATATTCGATATATACATGATGATATTATTTTTTGACTCACGGGAAAGTTCGTGCATATTTTTCATCACTTGAATAAACATTTGCGCTTGCGCTTCCTTGCGCTTCAATGTAGGACCAATGGAATCAACTTTTTTAATCAATGCACCCACATTCATGTCCTCTATTTCCTTTTTATACGGATCACCTATGAATTTTTTCCAATTTCTCATCAAATATTTCTCATTCATTGCGTGAATATATTTTTTTCCATCTTTTATAAATTCCACATCATAAAATACCAGACTTAAATTATTCAAAAACTCATTCATTTGATTCATGAATACTGGCTCAAAGGCTTCGTTAAATTTTCCCATTACGTTGAAAGAGTGATTCGGTTTATATTATTTTTATAATAATTAACTTATTTATTTATTCTGTATATCTTGATTGCGCTCATTTTGAAGTTTTTCCAAGCTAACGGAACCAATCTTATCTGGAGCATATGTATCTGGTGGAGTTTCAATTACACTATTTTTTTCCAAAGAGGTATAATTATACATTTGTCTGGCACCACCATTTCCTTCTGCAAGTAAATCATCACTGGTTTGGTCCCAAAAACTATACGAGTCGGAAGAAACGCCAAAGCTACTTTCGCATCCAAAACCGAATGGTGAAGGTTCAGTCGCCATATTTACAGTTGGTTTATCATATGATATTTCTCGCGGATTTAGATGTTTTAGAATATCTGCGCCAAAAAGTACACGATGACCCTCATTTAACAACAATAGAGCAGGTACCTTATTTATACTTGGTGGAAGAATAACCCTCTGACCCTGTTCCAATATTAAATATGTGTTTCCCCCATTATCCTTTTCGCGTTGATCAATACATAAATAGTGTACAGAATCCTTAATACCACTTTTCGTTAACGTTGATAAAATCTCCTTTGAATTATTGCAACAATTGCTATAATAAAGTATGGAACTCATGATTTATATATATTTATCTATAATGGCATTTTTTTAAACTTATTAAATAAAAATGATTTAATAAAATTATAGAAACTATAAGTAGAAGAGTAAAAACATGGATCCTAAAGTCAGCAACCTCGATGAAAAAAATGGAATATTGTCAATGACATTTGGTGGATTGCAACATACACTCCTAAATTCTATTCGCCGTGTAATTACGGCAGATATTCCTACATTCGTATTTCGCGCATTTCCACACGACGAAAATAAAATTCGTATTAGTATAAATACTTGTCGACACAATAATGAAATTATAAAGCAGCGTATCGGATGTATACCCATTCATATCAGCGACTCAGAATTTCCATATGAAGATTATCAAGTGGAGGTTGATAAGAAAAATGATGGCAGCACCATTCAATTTTTAACAACAGAGGATTTCAAGATTTTCAATAAAAACACAAAGCAATATCTGACAGATGCTTCTGCTCATAAATTTTTCCCACCAAATTCACTTACAGGAGATTACATTATCGTGGCTCGTCTTATGCCCAAGTTGTCCGAAAATCTCGCTGGAGAGCATCTCAAGTTCGAAGCAGATATTGGTGTATCTACGGCCAAGCAAGATGGAATGTATAATGTCGCATCAACGTGTAGTTTTGGTGGGACAATTGATCCGGTAAAGGCGAATGCTGCTTGGATGATTCGTAAAAAGGAATTGGTAGCTGGAAAAATGAAAAAGGAGGAATTGGAATTCGAAGAAAAGAATTGGCGCCTATTGGAAGCAAAGCGCCATGTGATTGAAGATAGTCATGAATTTCTATTGGAATCAGTTGGTGTCTATGAAAATATGCACCTTATGGACTTGGGGTGTGGTATTTTAATTGAAAAGTATAAAACATTTATCGAAAATGTGAAAACGAATAATAAAATCATTATCGAGCCGAATCGTGATTCAACCGTTCCAAATGAATTCATGATTAGGCTTTTGGACGAAGACTATACACTGGCAAACCCATTGGTCTATTATATGTATCAAAAACATTACATTGATGACAAGAGTATTACTTTTGTTGGTTTTAGAAAGCCACATCCTCATAATAACGTGGGTGAGATCAGAATGGCTTTTGCTGAACCAACTGACGCATCAACCGCAGCACTATATCTAACCCAAGCTGCTACAAAATGTGCTGAACTATACAAGAACGTTCAGAACAATTTTTCAAAGTCATAAATTTTCCAAGTCATAAATTTTCCAAGTCATAAATGTGGAAATTTAATGCATATTAACTAAAAATGTATCTTTCGCATGTCAATTTTTCGATGCAGTTTAATTGGAGAGGGGTTTTTTTTATGGTTTGATGATATTGGTGCGATTGCCATTGTTGCGATTCCCATTGTCATTGTTGCTGGTGCTTTTGCTGGTGCTGGTGCTTTTGCTGGTGCTTTTGCTGGTGTTGGTGCTTTTGCTGGTGTTGGTGCTTTTGCTGGTGCTTTTGCTTTTGTTGGTGCTTTTGCTGATGCGATTCCCATTGTCATTGGTGCTTTTGATGGTGTGGGTGCTTTTGATGCTGATATATCATTTTTTACAAAAACTGACCTGAATGAACGATCATTATTGGTTAACATAAATCGATCGACTTCTTTATTTTTATAATGAAAATTATCATTCACGTCTCCAGTTGTATAATAATTATCTTTATATCTCGTTTTAAGAGACAAGTCATTATTTAAAGGTGCATAAATATATATTGGTCCAAAAAGTTGTTTCACAGTATTTGTATATTCGGATACATGACACATTGTTTTTGCAGAGCCGCATAAAAATAGATTTTTATTTTCAGTCAATAAAAATACATCTATAGTACCATAATGGCAATGATTAGAATTATTTCTTGTATAACTCAATCCAGCTGATTCTAATATATATCGAATATTGTTTAATTTTATCCAATTTATTTGTGTAAACCCAAGATCTATATCGTTATCCCATGGTATTATACCACCATGTCTACATAATCCGAGTGTAGAACCAGCAACACTGACATATTTTATCTTATGTTTTTCTATTATCGCATTAAATATATTTAAATCATTGTAGCTTTTTTTGGTGGCATTTTGCATTTTTTCAGTAATGGGTCGATATAATTTAAAGTTTTCGGATTTTTCAAAATGGTTTATCAACTTTTTACGACCAATAAAACGTATGAGCAAAGGATTAGAAACACTTGTATCTGAAAATCCGCGACTCTCTTCCATTTCCAATATTTCGATATTATTTTCTTGAGACAATACTGTCAATCGTTCCTTACCATATAACCATCGTTTATGTGTAGTTTTATACGATAAATCATGAACGTCGTAATGACTTTCGTTTTTTAACAATTCGTCATTTACCGATCTTACCTCGATACATATTAAACCACCTGGTTTCAAGTTAAAAACACTATTGGAAAAAATATTATGTCCTACAGGATATGGTACTGCGTGTATAAACCACCGCATATATATAACATCCATCAAAGAACGTAGTGAATGATCTTGCAAAAATAAATCTACGTCCGCGTTAATCGGGTTTAAAAATTTATTGTTTTTATACTGAACTACACTTTTATTTATATCAAAAGATTTATCTATAGCATATACGTTGCAGTTATTTTCCGAAAAGTATTGAGAATCCCGCATATTTCCGCAACCAAGATCAGCAACGTTTAAAACAATCCCCTTTTGTGTATGTGGTTTCAAATAGGTTTCGTTTATATAATTACTAAAACTACTATTTGCAATAATATCTGGATTATTTTCAGAATAATATGAATCCCAATAAATTTTTTCTTTATTGTATTCGGTCATATAATATAATATAATAAATCATTATATTATTTTATTTTTATCTTATTTATTTTTATCTTTATCTTATCTTATCTTATCTTATCTTGTTTATTTTTATCTTATCTTGTTTATTTTTATCTTATCTTGTTTATTTTTATCTTATCTTGTTTATTTTTGTTTTATATTTTTTATTTTATTCAGTAATAACACTCTTCGCATTGCGATTTATCATGTGCATAAGTAGACTCGGGTGCATACTATTTACGTATTCTTTAACACTCATCAATCTCATCGTCTTCTTATCTGGTTTTAACTCCATCAGATACATTTCATGATGCAGCTTATACATGTGTGTTTTAAATTCAGACGGAAATGTTTTCAATTCAGCCTTTTTGAAAATATAGCATTCCTGATACATTGTATACAAGTCCGACGTCGCTTTATGAACTAACTCGCGATACGTTGAAAAACGTTTCTTATCTTCTGGATAATGTTTCAAGTATGTCGCAACATTGCCATCTCGCCTTAGGGCTAAATAATTATACTGATCTTTGCATTGGTTGCCTCTCAGTTTTCTTACGGCTTCGTAATCTGGATTGCGCAATTTCATTCGCTGTCCCGTAGAATTATCCTTGAAAACCACCCCCATAATGGAATACTCCGTGAAACCACTTTTCGCATATTGATCCCTTATTTCGTCAAAATTATTATAGGCAATCGCATTAATGTTTAATAGAGGATACTTTTCAACCAATTCATTGTCGTAATTGGAAATAATATTCATTGTACCGTCTATTTTATAACATTCTGCCAACAAAAGGCGGTTCGTTTCAATTGGGACAACGATTCGATTGCCCTTGTGTTGCAAAATAAAACTATAACTGTGGTCTTTTTTAAGGTCGTGCTTGTTAATTCCCATTTCGGTAAATGTGTTGTGAAACATGGTATTGAATGTATCTGGGGAATGTTGATAAAACTTGACGTTTCCACCAATCGTAGAACGTGTTGCAATTTCCCAGTCATTGATTCTCTTATCATAAAACATATTGATCATCGTACCTTCCATAAACTCTTCCACTGAAATATTATTATTATTATTATTCAGAATATCATTGGTCAGAATGACTGATTTAGGCGGAGAAAAACTCAATACCTCGAATTGGTTATTAAATATGACTGATCGATATAGTCCAAGATCGTGTACATTGTCATCATGAATCCATTCCTTTTGATATTGTACAATATTATATTGCTGTCCAGTTGAGCTTAAAATTGTTTTGAGTGTCAGTTTCTTTTCATCAAGGAATACCTTCTTGTCGTCAATTGTGGAGATGTTTTCTTGGGTAAATACGGTACTCAGATCATGTGTATGTGATATTTTTTCCATTGTATCGAATATATATGAATGCATGGTATTTATTTAGGTCCATTTCGTATTTTAATAAATTTTCTACTATATATATAAGGTATGTCTGACAAAGTAATTTTACGATTAGGCGATATAATACAATTGCATGCCCCAACAAATATGAATTACCACGATAAACGATTTTTTGTGGAATCACGCGACAATAAAAAAATAACATTGATTTCTGAAGATGATGCGTCCACGAAAACCCTGTATATTGATGAAGAAACGAATCAACTACGCGAAGAGTCGATTGAAAAAATAGATATTTTAAGTCGCGATGAAAATATAGGTTATGCTCGCCAAAATAATCTTTTACCAGATACGTGGATAGATATTCATTTTGGAGGAGACGTCCCGTTAACAATAACGGGTCGCATAAGCGACTTGGAAGAAGATATGATTGAAATAACAACATATCCGGAAAATGAATTATTATATATTGATTTTGCATACAAGTCAATCCCAGAAGACTTGCCAATTGATAATATAATCATACGTCAGGCTCCTGTTGATAGAAAAGCACGCCGTGCAGAAGAAGAATTGGGTGCAAAAGAATTGGGTGCAAAAGAATTGGGTGCAAGAGAATTGGGTGCAAAAGAATTGGGTGCAAAAGAATTGGGTGCAAAAGAATTGGAAGAGGGAGAAATATGGGAAGAGGGATTAGAAGAGGGAGAGATACGGGAAGACCCAGTAGTTTCAAAACAAGAATTAGAGGGTCGATTAAGAGATGTTATTTTTGACGCTGATCAAATTCAATTCGGAGAATCATTGGGAACATTCATGGAAAAGGTTAGTGTATCTGATGGAGAGAAACGATATAGCTTAGAAAAACAAACTGCCGATTTATTGGATGAAATGCTCTCCAATATACCAAGCAGTGATCGCACTCGACTTGTATTAACGAATATCCACACTATGATTGAACGCTTTGTTCAATTGCGTAATGAATTTTCACAATTCGATGTCAATGGAAATGCAAATATGCCGCTTAAAAAAGGGCACTTGCATAAACCTCTCGTTGAATCTCTCTATACATTAAATAATAATCTTAGTTGGATCTTGCCTGTCGTGAAGAACCGCAAGAAATTGTATAATGTTGATTGGGATGACGCAACATTACAATCCGATGTTTTGCCCATGACATTGGGTGAATCGCTACTACAGCAGTCTACTCTCCGCGAAGAATATTCAAGTCGTACCATAAATTACACCACGTATATGAATCGTTTAAATAATTTAGATGAACCTTTTACAAGCCCGCTAAATGAAGACGATGTGATTGTCGAAAAGGAGGTCATGTCGAATATGAATGCGGTGATAGACAACTTGTCTGAATTCTATTCCTCTGTTGCAAAGGGAGACGAAGTTGTAAGAAGAAGATATATAATTGATAAATATTCCCTTGGTTTAAAAACGGCTGCTACTCGCGGTGAAAACAATGAATTATACCAATTGACACCCAATCAAAAAATGTCCATCAAAGGTATGGTTTTTCTACCTAAACCCATCATTACTTATTCTCAGCTCGAATTACCTGCAACAAATATAATGACACAATCCGATTTAAATATGCATTCGACGAACTATTGGAAAATATTACCCAAAAATAAAACGATTTCCAGTGAGATTATTTCCGATTTAAATGAAAATAGTGCAGGCGTTCAGCCGTCATTTACCGTGATGCGCGCAAAGGAATTCGCGCTGGATGATTCGATTGATATGCCCGCGAATGAAAAATACAAGGCCTTTCTAAATAAAATTATACCCTCTACAAGAGCACTGTTTAACGCAGAAAAAGACAACTTGGCGAATAGTCTCTCATTTAATAAAATATTACTGAGTCTTCAACCCTATCTAATTTACCATAAGGATATCACCTATAAACAATTCGAGGATATGAGAGATTACTTGTATACAACGATAAAAAAATACAAGTCGACTTATGTTGAACGTACAAAACAATTCAGCATGTATGAAAATAAACTCAATAATCTGAATCAATCGCGGATGGAGTGTCTTTTGTACGCCATATTGAAAGGTTCGGGTACATTGAGTCAAGAAGTGTTTGAAGCATATAATTATCAACATGGTTGTGTCATGAAAAAAAACGTGAATGCCGTCATGACATCTTCCGAGGTTTTAAAAAACATGATGCAAAGTGATTATGGTCGAACCTATATGAGCGCCATTGCAAAACTCAACGAAGATTTGATTTTACCATTCGAATTCAACAAAGTCTTGGAGAAGGAAACAGTTAAAGCAAAAGCGATTTCCAAAAAAGCCCAGAAAAACAATGATTGTGCAAAATTCGTATTGGCGAAACGATATATCGACATGGGAGATTTGGAAGAAGACAATGATATTAGTATTTATTTTGACAAGAAGTACGATCCTACATTTTATGACATCATTAATGAATACAAAACGCAACAAGAAGAGTTGGACGATCCTGAATTTAAGGATTTTTTGACGAATGAACTCATGAAAAATATTGGTATTGCGGATGGTGATGCCGCATTTGAGGCGACTTCCATGATAAATGGATCACGCGCGGTGAGAAACGGAGAATACGCACTGCTCGAAATAACGGACGGCGATGAATCAAGCCAAGTTTATTATAAGAGAGAAGATGACAATTGGATGATTGACGAAGGAATGAACAAGTCTGGATTGGATAGTGATCCTGCATTTTTTTGCAACGTTCAAGCAAAGTGTATTGAAATGAAAAAAACATGCTCGGATACGGAATTGGCCGGTTCCATGGTGAGAGAGCAATTAATTGGCGACATGTATGAAGAATTCGAGTTAGAAGTCATGAAAAATCGAGATGAATTAATACAAAAAATAGATTCTGAATTTAATTATGATTTACAAAATCTCTCTACGTTGTTAAAAATAAAGGAATTTAATGATATGAAGTACAACCGACAACAGATTGATATAGAGAATGAGTTGGATGAAGATGAAAAAATTGAAATATCACCCTATGCAAAGTTGCGGGATTTCATTTTGGGGCAAGGTGATATTATAAAACGAAAGCAGGATATTTTACTTTTTACGGCGAAATTAACTCGTTCGGCAGAGCCATTGTCTGACGAAAATCCATACTGGTTATATTGTAAAAAAACCAATACTAAATTATTGCCATCTTTTATTCCCACCATGGCTCAAGCTCTTAATTTCGAAAGTTCGGATGATTATAAAAGAGTCATTGACCAGATCTGCAAAGATAGAGGTGCAATCAGTGATGACGGTAATAAATGGGTGGACAAAAAAAGTGGATATACAATTATAACGATTAGCTTAGATGCAGACGAAGGATATGGAGATGGTGGATTCAAAAATCAGAGTCGCGATATTTTGGAAGATGAAATGGGACAAGCGTTGTTGCAAGCCGCCATGGTAAAAAGCAATGAAAAACGATTAGACCCATTATCGAATATGGTGAATAATGTAGTCTCGGCAATGGGTCGATATCTTGGTATCCAAGTGGAAGACATGCGCAATTTCATCATTACAAAGGTGGTTCTTCAAATGAAAACAATCAAGCCACAAGATGTATATGAAAGGGAAGCAGCCAAGTATAAGGATCAAAAGAAAAAGGACAAGGATAGCTATGATGTTTATTATAACCAACGTGTTATATTAATGGCATTGGTATATCTATTCTTTTCTATTCAAACCGCCATTCCATCTGTTCGTACCAAAAAAACACACCCTGGATGCATTAAATCGTTTTCTGGTGCTCCATTAGACGGCGACGATGATATAACAGGCATTACCTATATTGCATGTACTGCTCATAAAATTAAATCATCGGTTGAACCTTGGAACGGTATTAATAAAATGAAGGCCACGACAATTGCTGCGAACATGAAAATGATTTTAGATACATTCATTACCGCGTCGAGTGAATTGAAATCGATGATTGAAGAAAAGAAATCTTATTTATTAATTAACGAGCAAGAGGAAATTCCCGCAAAATTGGACATAAAACGTTGGATCAGTTTTCTACCCCCACTTGTGCGTTTAGAATTAAAAACACCACAGCCGTTATCGGCTAATTTTAAACGTGGACTGGTGGAATCAATTAAAAAGGGTTCAAAAAAACAGACGGAAGATATATTTGTGGTGAAATCCAGGATAATCGATTATTCCATAGCAATTCAAGAAGGCATTCAAGTGGTTGTGAATAAAGAGAGTGCTATTCTTACATCGAGTTCTGGACCATATGT
>Ga0209054_1000916_pt1 | contig 17856 bp, 14 predicted proteins | sample SaaInlV_DNA_200m_FD_184689 | JGI IMG/M metagenome (GOLD analysis project Ga0209054, IMG submission 184689) | Marine microbial communities from expanding oxygen minimum zones in the Saanich Inlet - SI075_LV_DNA_200m (SPAdes) (version 2) | ecosystem: Environmental > Aquatic > Marine > Unclassified... | reverse complement strand
TACAACTCATATCTACAACATTACTTACATCCCAATTACTAATATCTCTATCAAATTCACTTATATAAAACATCCAACTCATATCAGTAACATTACTAACATCCCAATTACTAATATCTTTATTAAAGTCACTTGTATAAAACATAAAACTCATATCTATAACATTACTAACATCCCATTTACTAATATCTTCATTAAATTCACTATCATAAAACATATGACTCATATCTATAACATTACTAACATTCCATTTACTAATATCTCCATATTTTTCAATAATATCTTTATCTTCATAGTTTTTAACTGCATATTGTAATTCATTTCTAGACTGAAATGCGTCATACTGAGTATTTTCTGAAAGTTGTATACTATTTTGTAATAAGTTTAACATTATAACTAATTAAATAATTATATAAAGTAATTAAAAATCAATTTTTATTTTTATACAAATCTTTAGTTATAAAATTGGACACCATATAATTGAATTTTGATATTACTATTTCCATTTATTATATTTACTTGTCCATTTTATTCTATTTTTCTCTACAATGAGGACATGTATTTTGTATCTTTAACTATTCATTTATACTTTCAAATAAATATTGTTTATAAAATTACACTGTTCTTTAAATATTCTCTTCCTTGGTTCTTATATAGTACAATTATAAAACATATAACTCATGTTAGTAACATTACTAATAAGATTCGCAAGCAAATAAATTATTAATATCTCTATCAAATTTACTATCATGAAATATATTACTCATATTTATAATATTACTAACAAGATTTACAAGCGAATGAATTACTAATATCTCTATCAAATTTACTATCATGAAATATATTACTCATATTTATAATATTACTAACAAGATTTGCAAGCGAATGAATTACTAATATCTCCATTAAATTCACTTTCCAAGAACACATCCTTTATATTTGTAACATTATTAACAAGATTTGCAAGCGAATGATTTACTAATATCTCTATATTTTTCAATAATAAAAGTATTATTGAAATTTTGTACTGCCTTTTGTAATTCTTTTTTTGATTCAAATGATTTTTTAGTATTGATTTTACTTTCATCCATTATAAAATTATTTTTAATTATATACAAATAAAATATCTTTAATATAATTAAGAATTCTATAGAATCATTCACCACATATAAATAAAATATCCCTAACAAAGTAAAAATCAATTTTTATGAGTATATTACGAAGTATAGTTCTTTGTAAACAAATCTTTAATTATGTTACTTTAATATATTACTATTTTCATTATATTATATTTTATTATTATAATTTAATATATTACTATTTTCATTATATTATATTTTATTATTATATTTTATTATGTATAATTTAATTTTAATCATAAATGATTAAAATTAAATAGATTCTGATATATTACTATTTTTATTATATTATATTTACCAGTTACTGATATCTCTGTTAAAAATACTGTTATGTTTCACATACCATTTATATCTGTAATATTATGATTACCAGATCATCCATTATTTCATTCAATATCATTACTAATACCCTTTTCTAGAGTATTTCTATTAATTATTTACTTATCTAATTTTATCTACAATAAGGGCATGTAATATTCTCTCATAACTAATGCTGTATATTTTCAAATATAAATTATTTATTACAAATATCACACATCATATATTGAGCATTTTCTTCTATTTTTCAAATGATATACAACCATCTTCTTCTGTTAATTGATATAATCTATTCTAAAATGTGCAACGTATTCTACTCTTTGGTTTATTTTCTTGTGGTATAGCACACTCAAAAAACATATAAGTTATATCAGTAGTATTACTAACATTCCAATTACTAATATCTTTATTAAATTCACTATCATAAAACATACTACTCATATTAATAACATTACTAATCTTATCCCTCCAATTGTTAATATCTTTATTAAATTTACTATTCATAAACATATTATTCATATAATTAACATTATTAACATTCCAATCATTAATATCTCCATCAAATTCACTGTTAAAAAACATATAACCCATATCTATAACATTACTAACATTCCATATACTAATATCTCCATTAAATTTACTCTTATAAAACATACTCCCCATACTAGTAACATTAAAAACATACCATTTACTAATATCTCCATTAAATTCACTATTATTAAACATACCACTCATATCTGTAACACTAATAACATTCCAATTACTAATATCTCTATTAAATTTACTACTCATAAACATACCACTCATATTAGTAACATTACTAACATCCCAAAGACCAATATCTCTATTAAATTTACTTTCATAAAACATACAATTCATATTTGTAACATTACTAACATACCAAAGACCAATATCTCTATTAAATTGACTATAATTAAATATATAACTCATATCTATAACACGACTAACATCCCAAAGACCAATATCTCCATTAAATTGACTATGATTAAACATATAACTCATATCTATAACATGACTAACATCCCAATTACTAATATCTCCATTAAATTGACTATAATCAAACATATAACTCATATTAGTAACATTACTAACATCCCATTTACTAATATCTCTATTAAAGTTACTAGTAAAAAACATACCATTCATATTATTAACACTACTAACCTTCCATTTACTAATATCTCTATTAAATTTACTATAAGAAAACATATAACCCATATCAGTAACATTACTAACCTTCCATTTACTAATATCTCCATTAAATTGACTATTATTAAACATACCACTCATATTAGTAACATTACTAACATTCCAATTACTAATATCTTCATTAAATTCACTATTACTAAACATACCACTCATATTAGTAACATTACTAACATTCCAATTACTAATATCTTCATTAAATTCACTATTACTAAACATACCACTCATATTAGTAACATTACTAACATCCCAATTACTAATATCTCCATATTTTTCAATAATACTTTTATTATTGAAATTTTGAACTGCCTTTTGTAATTCTTCTTTTGATTCAAATGATTTGTTAGGTTTATATTTTTCTAATATATTACACTGAAAAAACATATCACTTATATTAGTAGCATTACTAATATTCCATTTACTTATATCTCTATTAAATTTACTTTCAGAAAACATATATTTCATATTAGTAACATAACTAATATTCCAGTCCTTAATATCTCCATTAAATTTACTTTTAAAAAACATATAACTCATATTAGTAACATTACTAACATTCCAGTCATTAATATCTTTATTAAATTCACTGTTAATAAACATACCTCTCATATTAGCAACATTATCAACAATCCATTTATTAATATCTCCATTAAATTCACTTTCATAAAACATATTTTCCATATTAGTAACATTACTAACATTCCAATTACTAATATCTTTATTAAATTTACTTTTACTAAACATACTACTCATATTAGTAACCTTACGAAGTTTATCTCCCCATTCTTTAATATCTTTATTAAAATTACTATTAGAAAACATACCTTTCATATTTTTAACATTACTAACATTCCATTTACTAATATCTTCATTAAATTTACTCTTATAAAACATCCAACTCATATCTGTAACATTACTAACATCCCAATTACTAATATTACCATATATTCCAATAATATCTGTATTATTATAATATTTAATTGCATTTTCTAATTCTTCTTTTGTTGTAAATGAATATGGACCATAACCAATTTGATTATTAAAATTTTTTTTTTTAGGAATCATATATATATATATATAAAATAAAATAATTGGTTTATAACTATTTATAATATTTACATTTTATTATATTTATATTCATTCTTTATTAATATAAATTGAACTTGTTCATTTTTGCCAAAATAGGAACATATATTTTGTATCTTTTAACCATTCATTTATATTTTCAAATAAATATTGTTTATTACAAGTATTATATATCATATAATCATTATTTATATTAATTTTTTCATATAATATTCTTCTTTTATTAATTAATTTATTTTAATATCTTCGTATTTTTCAATAATACTTTTATTATTGAAATTTTAAACTGTATTTTATAATTCTTCTTTTGATTTAAATGATTTTTTAGTATTTTCTTCACTTATAAAATTATTCATTATATTTAAATTACAAATATTTAAAATAATTAAAATTGATTTTAATTATTTTACTTGTTCAATTTTATTTATAATAAAGATATATAGTTTGTATCCTTAACCATTCATTTATATTTTCAAATAACTATTCAAAGAATATTTAATATATTGATTTATATTAGAAGAATATTACTATTTTTAAAATATCTTCATCTATTATTTTCATTTAATATAAAATAAAATAACTGTCTAAAATATATAACTCTTATTATAGTTTTAAAAAATTTCTAATTGTAAAAAGTCTGAATTTATTGTTTTTATATTTTTATTAGAAAACATAAATCCAATCCTTGTAAAACTACATATATTCCAATTACTAATATCTCCTGTAAAATGACTATGATTAAACATATAACTCATATCATCAACATTACGTACATTCCAATTACTAATATCTCCATCAAATTCACTGTTAGAAAACATAAATTCCATGGTAGTAACATTACAAACATTCCATTTACTAATATCTCTATCAAATTCACTACAAGAAAACATATAACTCATATCAGTAACATTACTAACATTCCAATTACTAATATCTCCATCAAATTTACTCAGCCCAAACATATCATTCATATCAGTAACATTACCAACATCCCATTTACTAATATCTCCATCAAATTTACTTGAATAAAACATATAACTCATATCAGTAACATTACTAACATTCCAATTACTAATATCTCCATCAAATTTACTGTTAGAAAACATCCAACTCATATCTATAACATTACTAACATCCCAATTACTAATATCTCCATCAAATTTACTGTAAGAAAACATCCAACTCATATCTGTAATTCTACTAACATCCCAATTTTTAACTTTTCCATATTTTTCAATAATATTTGTATTATTATAATATTTAATTGCATTTTCTAATTCTTCTTTTGATTTAAAAGTATCCATTATATAAATAAAATATTTTTAATATAAATAAAAATCAATTTTTATATTCAATTAATATTACAAGTAAGATTCGCAAGTGAATAAATTACTATCATTTACTTTTAAATTTACTATTTAAATTAAGTGTTATATTACTAATATCCCAATCACTAAACCAATTTAGACTGACATTTATGTATATTCCATGTTCTAATATCTTTATTAAATTTACTTTTATAAAACATATACCAAAGATTACTAACATTACTAACAAGATTCACAAGTGAATGAATTACTAATATTATCTCTATATTTTTCAATAAAATAGTATATCAGTATTATTGAAATAATTTATATTACTCTTATTAATTTTAATTTCTTATTATCTATTTTTAAAATTATATTCTGATATGTTGTTATTTTTATTTTATTAAATTTTAAAATAAATCTTATTTATATTAATTCTTTATTAATATAAATAGTATAACTTGTCCAATTTTCTCTACAATGAGGACATGTATTTTGTATCTTTAACCATTCATTTATATTTTCAAATAAATATTGTTTATTACAAGTATTACATATCATATAATCATTATTTATATTAATTTTATCATATGATATACAACATTCTTCTTCTGTTAATTTATTTATAAAAATACACTGTTCTTTGAATTTTTTTTTCTTTGATTTATATTCTTCTAATATTGTACAATTATTAAACATACTATTTATATTAGTAATGTAACTAATATCCCAATTACTAATATCTTTATTAAATTTACTAGAAGAAAACATATTTTCCATATTTGTAACATTACTAACATCCCAATTACTAATATCTCTATTAAATTCACTTACATAAAACATCCAACCCATATTAATAACATTACTAACATCCCAATTACTAATATCTCTATTAAATTCACTTCCATAAAACATACAACTCATATTAGTAATATTACTAACATCCCAATTTCGAATATTTCTATTAAATTTATTACCACAAAACATATGACCTGTATCATTAACATTACTAACATCCCAATTACTAATATCTTTATTAAATTCACTTGCATAAAACATAAAACTCATATCTATAACATTACTAACATCCCAATTACTAATATCTTTGTTAAATTTACTGTTAAAAAACATATTATTCATATTTGTAACATTACTAACATTCCAATTACTAATATCTCCATTAAATTTACTATTTCTAAATATACTACTCATATCTGTAACATTACTAACATTCCAATTACTAATATCTTCATTAAAAATACTGATACAAAACATATTACTCATATCTGTAATATTAGTAACATTCCAATTACTAATATCTCCATTAAATTTACTAAGATAAAACATACCACTCATATTTGTAACATTACTAACATCCCAATTATTAATATCTTTATTAAATTTACTATTACTAAACATATTGCTCATATCTGTAACATTACTAACATCCCAATTACTAATATCTCCATCAAATTTACTATTATTACTAAACATACCAGCCGTATTAGTAACATTACTAACATCCCAATTACTAATATCTCCATTAAATTTACTAAAATAAAACATATCATTCATATTTGTAACATTACTAACATCCCAATTACTAATATCTTTATTAAATTTACTTTTAAAAAACATATCTTTCATATTTATAACATTACTAACATCCCAATTACTAATATCTCTATTAAATTTACTATTACTAAACATACCGCTCATATCTGTAACATTACTAACATCCCAATTACGAATATCTCCATATTTTTTAATAATATTTTTATTATTGAATTTTTGAACTGCATTTTTCAATTCTTCTTTTGATTCAAATGATTTTTTAGTATTGATTTCATCTGTTATATAATTATTCATTATATATAAATATAAAAATCAATTTTTAATTATATTATTATTACTATTTTTATTTATTATATTTTAAAATAAATCTTATTTGTCCATTTTTATATTTAAATTATATATTGTTTGATATTTACTTGTTTATTTTATTATTATATTTTATTATTAATTTTTTATTAATATAAAATGTGGTACTTATCCATTTTTATTTACAATGAGGACATGGTATTTTGTATTTTTAACCATTTATTTATATTTTTAAATAAATATTGTTTATTACAATTATTATATATCATATAATCATTATTTATATTAATTTTTCATATGATATACAACATTTTTCTTTTGTTAATTTATTTATAAAATTACATTGTTCTTTTGAATATTTTCTTTATTGGTTTATATTCCTCTAATATAATACAATTATAAAACATATAATTCATATTTTCAATATTACGAATATTCCAATTACTAATATCTTTATTAAAATAACTTTCTTGAAACATACCATCTATTTTAATAACATTACTAATAAAGATTCACAAGTGAATGAATTACTAATATTATCTCCATATTTTTTAATAAAATAGTATATTAGTATTATTGAAATAATTTATATTTTGTAATATTTTTATAAAACATGTTTTCCATATCTGTAACATTACTAACATTCCAATTACTAATATCTTTATTAAATTTACTCTCGCTAAACATATAACTCATATTAGTAACATTACTAACATTCCAATTACTAATATCTTTATTAAATTTACTCCCACTAAACATATTTTCCATATTTGTAACATTACTAACATCCCAATTACTAATATCTTTATTAAATTTACTATCACAAAACATACAACTCATATCTGTAATTCTACTAATATTCCAATTACTAATATCTCTATTAAATTTACTTTCAAAAAACATATAATTCATATTAGTAACATTACAAACATTCCAATTACTAATATCTTGATTAAATAGACTATTATTAAACATATTATTCATATAAATAACATTACTAACATCCCAGTTACTAATATTTTTATTAAATTTACTATATGAGAACATTAATCTCATATTTATAACATTATTAACATCCCAATTACTAATATCTCCATTAAATTTACTACAAGAAAACATATAACTCATATCTGTAACATTACTAACATCCCATTTACTAATATTACCATTAAATTTACTATTAGAAAACATACTATGCATATTAGTAACATTACCAACATTCCAGTTGCTAATATCTTTATTAAATTTACTCTTTAAAAACATACCATTCATATTATTAACATTACTAATATTCCAGTTACTAATATCTCTATTAAATTTACTATTCCAAAACATCCAACTCATATCTGTAACATTATTAACATTCCAATTACTAATATCTCTATTAAATTTATTATTATTACTAAACATATAACTCATATTTATAACATTACTAACATTCCATTCATTAATATCTCTATTAAATTTACTATTATTACTAAACATATAACTCATATCTGTAACATTACTAACATCCCATTCATTAATATCTCCATTAAATTTACTATCATAAAACATATAACTCATATTTATAACATTACTAACATCCCATTCATTAATATCTCTATTAAATTTACTATCATAAAACATATTACTCATATCAGTAACATTACTAACATCCCATTCATCGATATAGTTATCAAATTTACTATCATAAAACATATTACTCATATCAGTAACATTACTAATATTCCAATCACTAATATCTCCATTAAATTTACTTTCAGAAAACATATCCTCCATATTTGTAACTTTACTAACATCCCATTTTCTAATATCTCCATCAAATTTACTTCCACAAAACATATAACTCATATCAGTAACATTACTAATATCCCATTCACTAATATCTTTATTAAATTTACTCTCATAAAACATATAACTCATATTATTAACATTACTAATATTCCATTTACTAATATCTCCATTAAAGTTACTATCATAAAACATATAACTCATATTAGTAACATTACTAACATCCCATTCACTAATATCTTCATTAAATTTACTTTCATAAAAAATATAACTCATATCTGTAATATTACTAACATTCCAATTACTAATATTTCCATATTTTTGAATGATATCATTATTATTATAATTCCGAATAGCTTCACTTAATTCAGCATTTGTTTCAAATAATTTATATTTTTTAGTTATTTTATTTAACAACTTTTTAAAAATAATAATTTCTCTTAAATTATTCATTATATTAAATAATTATATTTATTATAATTAAAAAATCAATTTTTATTTTAGAGATAGAAACTTAATTTTATTCTGATTTTTATAAAACAAAGTCTATATGTAGTTATAATTTTTAAATAATTTTGTATTAATTCTTTAAATAATATTTATTTTTATAATGTTCTAAATTATGAATACCTATTGATAAATTACATCCCCCACAAATAGATCTTAAATTTGAAATATTATCAGTACCTCCATTAGTAATACTTATAATATGTCCAACCTGAAAATTAAATGCTGTTATATTTTTATTACAAACATAACATTTACTATTAAGATTTTTATTATATTTTTTCCATAAACTATTTTTAACTTTCTTTGAAATTTCTTTTCTTTTTTTTTTAATATTATTAATAATATCAAGTGGTTCTTCAATATTATTAAAAGATGGTTTAGTTAATAAATTTTTATATAATTTAACATTATTATTAAAATAATGTTTGACTAATGATTTTCTATTATTATTTTTTTTATTTGTATATGCTTTTTGTGAACCAAGTAAATAAATATTATCTTTTGCTCTGGAAAAAGCAGTATAATTTAATTCTTTACTAATAAAATAATTATCTTCATATATTGTTATAACATCATTAAAACCTAAACCTTGACTTTTATGAACAGTTATTGCATAACTTGATATAAATAAATCAGAATATTTTGTTAATAAAAGATTACCATTTTCTAATAATTCAATATTATTAATTAATGATTTTTTTTGTGAATAATTTTTTTCATATTTTTCATAAAATTGTAATTCATATCCTTTATTATTTATATTAATAATTTTAGCATAATCACCATTTTTAAAATATTGTGTATTATTTTTCATAATAACAATATCACCTTTAACAAATTGATCTTTACTGTCAATTCCCATAAATATTTTTCGAACTAATGAAATAACTTTATTTATTGTTTTATTTAAAGGACATATAATTTGAATAGTATTATAATCATCTTCATTTTCTGGATTATAAATATTATATTTTTTATTTTGTTTCTTTTCAATTAATATTTTTTCTAATTGTTTTAGAAAATTAGAACCAAAAAAAGTATAGATATTTTTATAATTATTTTGAAATTTATAAATATTAAAATTTTCATTATTAACTTTATTTAAAAATAATGGAATATCTGTTTTCTCTGCTCTAAAATTTTTTTTTAATTTATATGTTTGACATTTATTACTTTTAATCAAGTCATTTAATATATTTCCCATACCAATTGATGGTAACTGATCTGGATCACCAACTAAAATTAATGAATGATCACTTATCCTTGATATAACTTGTAAAAAATCATCCGATTTAACCATACTCATTTCATCAATAATAATATAATCATATAATTCTAATAAATTATCTAATTTACATAATAAATCTTTGTTATTTTCATTATCTTGATCATAACATTCTTCTTTATTTTTATCCATCATAAATTTATAAATAACATGTTGAATAGTTGTAAACATAATTTGTTTGGAATTATAATTTTTATTAATTTCTTTTTTTGCTTTTTTTTTTGCCGCATGAGTTGGAGCTAAAAAAAGAATATTAAGTTTATTACGAATTAAAATATCACAAATATTTTTTAAAACCATACTTGTTTTACCAGTTCCTGGTCCACCTGTAATAATAGATATTTTATTTTTTAAACATCCCATAATTGCATTATATTGTTCTTTTTCAGGTTCATTATAAGATATAATTTTATTATTTTTTATTTCAAATTCATTATTTAATTGACACATACTATCAATATATTGATAAATATATTTTTCTATTTTAATATTTGATTTTAAACCATAACATTTTTTATCTTCTTTTTTTAATTTAATCTTTTGTAAAATATTATTATTAATTAATTTTTTTATAACTAAATTAAATATATTATTATTTATTTCATAGCCATTTTTATATGAAAAATCTTTACAAAAATAATTAAAATCATTTTCATTAAAATAAACATTACCATTTTTTGAATATTCTTCAAATAAATTTAAAATAAAACACTCAATTCTATAAAAAGATTTAGACTTCCACCAACTATTATTTAATGCCACTTCATCAATTTTATTAAATGTTGTTTTTAAAATTGATTTTAATAACATTGGATCATTAATAATATGACTAATTTTAATATGATCAATTAAACATTGTTCAAAAAATCGAAATGAATAATTATAACTTATATTTTTTAAATTAATAATCCAATTAAATGAATTATATAAATATTCAATATTATCTATATCATTTAATTTACATAAATAATTATATTTTAATGTTTTTTGCCATTTTTTATCATTTTTTTTTTCTTCTAAAAAATGTTTAAAATGATTATAAATATGTGTTATTCTATAATCAACATTATATTCAAAATATTCATTTATTTTTTTTTCAAGTCTTTCCCCAACACCATTTAATTTTAATAATTGTTTTGTATTATAATATTGTTGTAATATATTCAAATTGATACTATTTTTAATTAAAATTTGTCTAATTTGTAAATTATTCATACTATAATAAAATAATCTGTATTGTTTAAACAGTTTCATTTTTATTTTCAATATAATTAACTACTTTTTATAATAAAATAATTTACATTAATTTTTAATTTAGATAATTCATTCAAAAATATTTTATTTTATACTAATTTTCGGTTAGTAATTTTTACTTTAATTTTGATAAATAATAATCTGCCATTTCTTCAGTGGAATAATCTCGAATAAGTGATAACATATTAATTATATTAGTTGTTTTATTCTGATATTTATAATCTTTTTCAAAATAAATATCAATAATATATTTAATCATTTCTGGTATTGAATATTTACAAATCAAAATAAAAGGTGTCGATTTGTCACAATCTTTACATTTAATATTATAACCTTTTTCAAGATAAATATCAATAATATATTTAATCATTTCTGGTGTTGAATATCGACAAATATAATGAATAGGTTTCGATTCATATATAGTTTCACATTGAATATTATAACCTCTTTCAATATAAATATCAATAATATATTTAATCATTTCTGGTGTTGAATATTGACAAATATAAAAAATTGGTTTATGATAATTTGTACTATAATGAATATCATAACCTTTTTCAAAATAAATATTGATAATATATTTAATCATTTCTGGTGTTGAATACTGACAAATCAGATTAATCGGTTTCCAATAAAATCGATCTTCATATTGAATATCATAATTATTTTCAATATAAATATCAATAATATATTTAATCATTTCTGGTGTTGAATAGTGACAAATATAATAAATCGGTTCTTCTTTATTTTCAGTTTGACATTGAATATCATAACCTTTTTTTAGGTAAATATTAATAATATATTTAATCATTTCTGGTGTTGAATATTTACAAATATAATGAATTGGTTTCAAATTATTATTACCTCTATCATCACATTGAATATCATAACCTTTTTCAAGATAAATATCAATAATATATTTAATCATTTCTGGTGTTGAATATCGACAAATATAATGAATAATATTAATATTACGATAATTTATAAAATTAATATTATTATCAATAATAAATTTGACTAAATCATTATTTTTTAAAAATTCTCTATATTCTAAATTTAGAATATTATATTTAGTATTTGAAATATTCGAATTAATAATTTTATTATAATCTTTATTTTTAATACATTCAATAAAATTAATTTCTGATTTATATCTTTGAATATCTTTATTTAATTTTAAAAATTCATTAAAAGTTTTATTGAAATTAAAATCTTTTGAAATATTCTTATGTTTCATAACTAATCCAGTTATTGGACTAGTATTATTATTTTTGAGCCATTGTTCAATTGCGTCTTTTTCATACATAAATCCATCAGAAGCAATAACTGGTTTATCAAATATTTCATGTGTAATTGGACACTTGAAATCATCATATGTTAATTGATATATTATCATTAATATATTATAATATTTAGAATATATAATTAAAATTTCAATTTTTTTTATTTTGATTTTTACAAGTATTTAATTTATTATTTATATTTAGCGACTAATACGAATAATCAACACAATATTATATAAACTAATTTATTTTACATGAATTATTTATTTATCATATTAATATCTTTTTAATTTTGATAAATAATAATTAACCATTTCTTTAGTAGAATTATCTTGTAAAAGTGATAATATATAGATTTTATTATTTTCCCAAGATTGTAAATTATACTCTTTTTCAATATAAATATCAATAATATATTTAATCATTTCAGGTGTTGAATACATACAAATAAAATGAATTGGTTTTCGTCCATCATAATATTTACATTGAAGATCATAATTTTTTTTAAGATAAATATCAATAATATATTTAATTATTTCAGGTGTTGAACTCTGACAAATAAAATGAATTGGTTTCGATCCATTTCTAGTTTCACATTGAATATCATAATCTTTTTTAAGATAAATATCAATAATATATTTGATCATTTCTGGTGTTGAAAATTGACAAATATAATGAATTGGTTTCCATTTATCTCGAGTTTCACATTGAAGATCATAACCTTTTTCAATATAAATATTAATAATATATTTAATTATTTCAGGTGCACCATATCCACAAATATAATGAATTGGTTTTAATTTATAATCATTGTTACTTTCACATTGAATATCATAACCTTTTTCAAAATAAATATTGATAATATATTTAATCATTTCTAATGTTGAATATTTACAAATATAATGAATCGGTTGCCATTTATTTTCAGTTTTACATTGAATATCATAACCTTTTTCAAGATAAATATCAATAATATATTTAATCATTTCAGGTGTTGAATATTCACAAATATAATGAATAGGTTGCCATTTATTGAAATTTTCACATTGAATATCATAATCTTTTTCAAGATAAATATCAATAATATATTTAATTATTTCTGGTGTTGAAAATTGACAAATAAAATGAATTGGTTTTAATTTACATATATCATTACATTGAATATTATAACCTTTTTCAAGATAAATATCAATAATATATTTAATCATTTCTGGTGTACTATAATTACAAATCAAATGAATTGGTTTTTTTTTATTATTAGTTTCACATTGAATATCATAATCTTTTTCAATATATATATCAATAATGTATTTAATCATTTCCGGTGTACTATATTGACAAATATAATGAATTGGGTACCATTTATAGATATTTTCACATTGAATATCATAACCTTTATCAATATAAATATCAATAATATATTTAATCATTTCTGGTGTTGAATATCTACAAATAGAATGAATAGGTCCCCATATATGATTATCATATTGAAGATCATTATTATTTTCGAGATAAATATCAATAATATATTTAATTATTTCAGGTGTTGAATATTGACAAATATAATAAATAAGTTTCTTTTCATACTTTTTATAAGTGAAGTTAATATTATTATTAATACAAAATTTTACTAGATTATTATTTTTGAAAAAAATAAAATCTTTATCTTCTAAATTTTGAATATTATATGTTATATTTGAAATATCTGAATTAATAATTTTATTATAATCTTTACTTTTAATACATTCGATAAAATCAATTTCTGGTTTATATCTTTGAATATCTTTATTTAGTTGATATGCCATTAATAATGTATTTTAATAGTTTTTAATAAAGAAGTTTCAATTTTTTATTAAATAAATCAAAGATTTATTTAAAAAAGTTAATAAGGTTTGTTGATTACCAATTTTATTTTGATTTGAATAATATAGATAATCAATTTTATATAATTAATTATTTTATATATGAATGACTAAAATACTACATTTAAAAACTATTTTATATATGAATAATTAAAACCTATATTTAAATAAATTAAATTTTATTTTTATATTTACCTGTCGCAATTGGTCGCTCAAAATCAATAACGGGAATAACATAAATAAAATCTTGTTGTTCTTGTTGTTTTAATTCTTCTTGTTGTTTTAATTCTTCTTGTTGTTTTAATTCTTCTTGTTGTTTTAATTCTTCTTGTTGTTTTAATTGTCTGGGTGGTCTATATTTCTTAGGTTTTTGTTTTAATATTTGATAATTATTTATTATTAATTTTTCATTTGATATATTATATATATAATTATCAAAGAAAGAAACATATTTTAATAACTTAGATGTTGTGTTTTTGGGATTAATAGTTGTAGCGTTTCTGGGATTAATAATAGAATTATAATATTTATAATTATTATCTTTATTATCTTTATGATAACAACTATTATACTTATCTTTTTCATGAGATTCATTATACTTTCTAAAGACTATATCCTGTATTAATATTATAATTTCAAATATAATATTAAAAAAATATTCATTTACACCAGGTTTCATTTTTTTACAATCTTCAATATCTGATAATTTATTATTAATTATTATAATTTGTTGTAATTCTGATATAAAATTACTATATTCATTTTTAATCTCAAGATCTAGTTCTTTTTTTTTATCAATTTTAAAACAAATAAAACCATTTTCATAAATAGCAGTTTCTCCTTTTTTTTTTTTTAATACAACAAAATTAAAAATTTCTAAATTTTTCTCTTTAATAAATTGATGATGATCTTTTGCTTTTAGTAATAAATCTGAATATATATAATATATATAATCGTATTTATCATTTGTCATTAAACATTTTAAAATATATAATCTGAGAAAATCAACTTGTAAATAAATATCACAAGTTAATATTTTTTTATCTTCTAAAATTGAATTTATATCTATAAATTCAATTTTATTTCCTGAAAATTGTTCTTGTGTATTTTTTAGTTGTTCTTCTGTAACTGTATCTTTGTTATACCAGAAATATATAGTATAGCCATAATCGAACCATTGTTTAATCTGGTTTATATAGTTATAATTTATAGATTGTCTTTCTATTTTATCTGGAAATATATATTTATCTGTATTTTTTTTTTTTATATTTATCCACATTAAATTAATAATAAATTTATTTATATTATCTGTATTTTGCACTATAGTATCATTTTTTGGACCATAACCAATTTGATTTTTTAAATTTAAATATTTTATTTTATATTTTAAATATTTTTTATAAGAAATCATATATATATAAAATATAAAATAAAATAATTAATCTATAACTATATTCATATACATTTTATTTTAATATAAATTATCTTACTTGTAAATTTGATCATTAATATTTTTAATATCCCAATTACGAATATCTCCATTAAATTTACTTTTATAAAATATATGATTCATATCAGTAACATTACTAACATTCCATTCACTAATATCACCATTAAATTTACTATTTGCAAACATATTATTCATATTTTTAACATTACATGTGTTCCATTTGCTAATATTTCTATTAAATTTACTTTCATAAAACATATATCTCATATTAGTAACATTACTAACATTCCATTCACTAATATCACCATTAAATTTACTATTTGCAAACATATTATTCATATCTTTAACATTACATGTGTTCCATTTGCTAATATTTCTATTAAATTTACTTTCATAAAATACCCAATTCATATTTGTAATATTACTAACATCCCAATTACTAATATCTCCATTAAAATCACTACAATAAAACATTTTTCTTATGTTAGTAACATTATGAATATTCCATTTACTAATATCTCCATTAAATTTACTATTGCAAAATATATAACTCATATCATTAACATTACTTACATCCCATTTACTAATATCATCATTAAATTTACTATGGCAAAATATATAACTCATATCAATAACATTACTAACATTCCAGTTACTAATATCTCCATTAAATTCACTATCCCGGAACATCCAACTCATATTAGTAACATTACTAACATCCCATTTACTAATATCTCCGTTAAAATTACTATCATCTCCATTAAAATTACTATCATAAAATATACAACTCATATCTGTAACATTACTAACATCCCAATTATTAATATCTCCATATATTTCAATAATATTAGTATTATAATTCTTAATTGCTTCTTTTAATTCTTTTCTTGATTTAAATGATTTATAATTCATTAATAGTAATATAAATAATAAATATAAATAAAGTAAATTTCAATTTTTAAATTATATAATAAAATATATTAATATTTAGTGAAATAGAATATTTTGAATACTCTTATAATTTTATATTATTTCTTATAATTAAAAATTTAATTAAATTTAACATAAATTATTATAAAAAATATTTTCAAATATAAAATATTTTTTTATAGTAAAACACACACACCCTTAAAAAAGTGTAAAAAGTGTAAATTTTACACTTTTTACACTTTTTAAATTAAATATAAAGACAAATATAATATATTATATATGACAAAGTGTGATATTACACTTTATTGTAGTATATGTAATAAATATTATAAGAACAAGAACAGTTTAGGGAATCATAAACGTAAATTTCATATTTTACAGAGCAATAAAGAGCATTTTGAGAGCAATAAAGAGCATTTTGAGAGCAATAAAGAGCATTTTGAGAGCAATAAAGAGCATTTTGAGAGCAATAAACTTATTTGTAAATATTGTAATAAAATATATAAACATTATCAAAGTAAAAATAG
>Ga0209054_1000898_pt1 | contig 18084 bp, 8 predicted proteins | sample SaaInlV_DNA_200m_FD_184689 | JGI IMG/M metagenome (GOLD analysis project Ga0209054, IMG submission 184689) | Marine microbial communities from expanding oxygen minimum zones in the Saanich Inlet - SI075_LV_DNA_200m (SPAdes) (version 2) | ecosystem: Environmental > Aquatic > Marine > Unclassified ... | reverse complement strand
GCATACTTTTTATACCTAAATGGATCCTCCCCTCAAGTCGCAGTGGCCGGGGATTTCACGGGATGGGATCCCACAAACCAAAATCTAGATCATTTGTCTGGCACAAACCTTTATTATGCAGGCTACCAATTCGAACATGATGCCAGACTTGACTATAAAATCGTTGTGGATGGGAACTGGATTCTTGATCCATTAAACCCCAACACCTGCAGCGGTGGATACGGACCTAATTCTGAGTTGTCTATGCTGGGCTATGTCCAGCCGCCGGAAATTCAATCATATGATATTCCACATGGTACTCTTCATTCAACAATATTTAGCGATACAACCCAGGGACGCTCAAGACCCATGGTGGTTTATACTCCACCGGGCTATGCTGAAGGAACGCAGAGTTATCGGAGCATTTATTTTCATGATGGCAATGAACAACTGAATCTTGGATTGACTCGCAATGTCCTTGATTTGATGATTTCTCAAGAACTTATCCCACCTGTGATTGCAGTATTTGTTGATCCTTTAAACCGGAATAATGAGTATGCCTATGATTACGAATTTATGGATATGTTTGTAAGTGAACTTGTGCCCTGGATTGATACTCAATATAGAACTATGCCAGAAGCTGAATATCGGGCTGTGGCTGGTGTGAGCCTGGGTGGATTGGCATCGCTATTATTTACGATTCAGCACCCCGAGGTGTTTGGAAATTGCGGTGCTTACTCTCCAGCTGTCTGGATTGGAGACCTGATTGAGCAATATGAGGCTTCTCCCGTGCTCCCAGTAAAAATCTATATGGATGCCGGTACCTATGAGCCATCTATTTATAATAGCGCAATAGGCTTTAAGGGTATATTGGAAGATGATCAATGGAATCTACGCTGGAGAGAGTGGCACGAGGGGCATTCATGGGGATCCTGGCGTGCACATCTTGATGAAGCACTTACCTTCTTTTGGCCCATGGTTACTAGTGGCATTGATGACAGATACTAATAATACTCAATTGAGCTTCGAGGAGTAACGGAGTGATAGGAAATATTCAATCACATCTCAGTCAGAATTTGAAGGGTAGTATGAAGTTACTACTGTACCTTCTGGTGAGCGTACTCATGTTTGGATCGCTGATCGGGGCAGAGCAGACGACGCTGCATCTCTGGCACCCTATGCCAGCTCCCAGTCGTGCCGTTCTTAACGATCTGGTCGCTGAATACGAAGCTCTACATCCTGACATCAGGGTCCATTTACTCTACAAAGAAAATGAAGAAGTTCGCATGGCCTATATGTCTGCCACCGGTTTTACTGAGGGTGGTCCGGATTTGTTATATGGTCCCAGTGATTTTACCGGCGCTCTGGTGGAGATGGATATCGTTAAACCACTTGAAAACTTTTTCTCAGAAGAAGAATTAGCTGCCTTTGATCCCAAAGGTCTCACCTGGTATCAGGGTCATCTCTATCAGATTGGAGATGAGCTGGGGAATCACCTTGCTCTCGTCTACAATAAGCGTCTGTTTGCTGAAGTCGGGTTGAATCGACCACCTGAAACATTGCAGGAACTCATCGAGTTTGGCAAGAAGCTGACCATTGATAAGGATGGAGATGGAGTGGTCGATCAATACGGTTTGGTGTGGAATTTCACCGAACCCTTCTTTTTTATGCCCTTCTATGCCTCCTATGGTGGCTGGGTCATGGACGAGGATCAGAATCCCACACTAAATAACGATGCTGCTATAGATGCCTTTAAGTTTGTCCGGGATATGCGAGACGTCCATGGCATCATTCCCATAGAATGCGATTATGATATCGCGGACTCCAAGTTTAACACTGGTGCTGCTGCCATGCTCATCAATGGAGCCTGGTCGTGGGCTAAATATATGGATTCACCACATGTTGATTTTGGTCTGGCAGTTTTACCGGTGAATGAAGAAACTGGACTTTTCCCTGCACCGATGATTGCCACCAAGGGATACTACATGAATCCCTATGTGAGTGGTGAGCGGGAAAAACAAGTCGTAGAACTTATGAAGTTTCTCACTGGAGCTCATGCTCAGTTTGAATATTCCAGTAGGCTAGCTACAATTCCTACTCGTTTAGAGGTTCGACAACTACCCCAAATTGCTGAAGATCCAGTAATCATGACATCTATAGAGCAGGTGAGTCGAGGCAAAGCCATGCCCATTTCACCCCAGATGCGCGCAATCTGGGATGCTATGCGACCGGCCTATCAAAATGTGTTGGGTGGTAGCATGACACCTGAAGAGGGGGCTGCCTATCAACAGAAGGTTGCTGTACAAAAAGTGGCTGAACTGTTTGAAGGACAGGATATAGATAGGGATGCTGTGAATATCACCGCCATCCTGGTTTATCTCGCTGGCCTCATTTTAGTCATCTGGGCCTTGTACAAATTATTCGTAGCCTTCATTCTTCCTCTCATGCATGGAATCCCAGGTGTTCAGGTCCAGGAATCCCGATTTGGGGTTCTCATGGTGGCACCGGCAGCCCTTTTCATATTTGGAGTGGTAGTCTACCCATTTTTCTATAATCTGGTTATTTCATTTTCAAATATGGGCTTGACTACTGTCAATGATTGGCAAATTATTGGTTTATCCCAATACGGGAAAGTCCTGACTGACTCACAATTCTATCACTTCTTTTTGCGGACTATCATCTGGACTGTAGTGAATGTAGCTTTACATGTCATTATTGGCACCATGCTGGCCATGTTGCTAAACCGACCCCTGCCTGGGAAAGGTATCATCAGAGTCCTCCTGATTTTACCCTGGGCGGTTCCCAGTTATATCACAGCTTTGACCTGGCGAGGTATGTTCAACATTGACTATGGCGCTGTTAATATCATTCTGAACAAATTTTTTGGTATTGCACCCATTTCGTGGCTGATTGATCCAACAAACGCATTTATAGCCACCATTATCACCAATGTATGGTTGGGTATCCCGTTTATGATGATCATCGCCCTGGGAGGCCTCCAGTCCATCCCTCAAGAGCTTTATGAAGCAGCTTCCATAGACGGAGCTTCACCCTGGCAACAGTTCAAGAAAATCACCCTGCCGCTTCTGAAACCCGTCATGATACCTGCCATTACTTTGGGTATAGTCTGGACCTTCAATAACATCAATGTGGTCTGGCTGGTATCGAATGGTGGACAACCAGGTGATCAGACGCATATCCTGGTAAGTTTTGTGTATCGTGCAGCTTTTAACCTGTATAGATACGGATATGCTGCGGCATTCAGTTTTATGATATTTCTCATGCTGGCCTTGTTCTCCGTGAAATTTATGCAAAAAAATAAAGCCACTGAAACGGCATATTAGAAGTTAGAAGTTAGAAGTTAGAAGTTAGAAGTTAGAAGTTAGAAGTAGGAGTGCTTTACAACGAACTTGACGAATGATACGAACTAATAATATAGAGACCCCATTCGTAATTTTCGTTTTTTTCGTTGTGAAAAAAGGTGCATATAATATGATTATTCGACTAAGTAGATAAGAGATATGAAAAAGACATCACCTCTCCAGTACATTATGATCTACAGTATACTATTAGTGGCTGTGGCGTGGTCTATTTATCCTATTCTGCGAGTTATTACTATATCCATTAGACCGGGTGATAATCTGTTGACAGAGAGCCTATCGATTATTCCAGATGACTGGACTTTTGATAATTACATCAAACTTTTTGTGGATCACCCCTTCGGGACCTGGATATGGAATTCTATCCTGGTTACAGTTACTGTGGTAATAACAGGTGTTGCCCTGGCTTCGACTGCGGGCTACGCGCTGTCCCGCTTTCGCTTCCCTGGCCGAGAAGCAAGTCTTCTCAGTCTCCTGGTTACCCAGATGTTTCCAGCCACCATGCTTCTGTTGCCCCTCTTTATCATGCTTTCCAGTCTCCATTTGATAAACACATATCTTGGTTTGATTGTGATATATTCTTCAACTGCCCTACCATTCTGCGTTTGGCAGATGAAGGGTTACTACGATACCATTCCCTATTCACTGGAAGAAGCTGCTCGCATAGATGGTGCCAGCAGATTTATGGCTTTTTATAAAATTATTCTACCCCTGGCATCTCCTGCTCTGGTGATTACAGCTCTATTTTCTTTTATGTCCGCCTGGACAGAGTACATCGTTGCAGCCCAGGTTCTCTGGTACGAGGAAATGTTCACCCTGCCCATCGGATTGAAATCCTTCCAGGCGAATATGACTACAGAGTGGGGTCTATACGCTGCCGGTGCCATGATAGTCTCAGTACCTGCCATCGCTCTTTTCCTCTTTCTCACAAAATATTTGATCGGCGGTCTCACTCTGGGGTCGGTCAAAGGCTAGCTATCTCAATCGATTAGGAATATCCATGAAAAACTTACATCTCATCATTCTGCTTATAATGGGAGTGTTACTATTCTCCGGATGTGAAACACTCACAACCGAATCACAATTATTAGAAGCTCCCTGGGTCTTGAAATATGATTCAAGTCGTGTCGGTCTAAGAGAAGGTTGGTTTGATAACGATTATGACAGATCCATGTGGGAATCTACCGAGGTACCTGGAGTATGGGCTGATGGAGAATATGATGGCTTTGCCTGGTATTCTACCCAGATACAGGCTAGAAATATTCCAGCTGGTTACAATCTCGCACTTGTTTTTGATTCCATCGATGACAATGCAGTTGTGTGGTTGGATGGACGACTATTTGGGAAACAAATGGGTTACAATATCAAGTTCTATTTCGATATCGGTGATAAATTAACCGATGGCAAAGTCCACCAACTGGTACTCCGCATTGAGGATATTGCCGGTCCAGGTGGTATTCCCGGAGCAGTCTATCTGGAACCCTATCTGGATGAGATCGATTTATTGCGTAGTGAAGCAAGTAAACATAATGCTCCCGAAGCCCCTGAATGGTCCAGAGATGCAAATATATATGAAATCTTTGTGCGGTCGCATAGTGATGACAGAAGTTTTAAGGCAGTTACTGCCGACCTGGATCGTATTCAAGCATTGGGGATTGATCTAGTCTGGTTGATGCCAATCCATCCCATTGGCGAAAAAAACCACAAATTCGCAGTGGGCTCTCCTTACGCAGTCCAGAATTATTATGAAGTCAATCCTCGGTTTGGAACGATGGATGAATTTAAAGCCCTGGTGGACTCGGTTCATGCGAGAGGAATGCACATTATTCTGGATATGGTGCTGAATCATACGGCCTGGGATAATCCACTGATTGAAGAGCATCCAGAATGGTATATGAAAAATGAAGCTGGAGAAATGGTTCCGCCAAATGTTGACTGGTGGGATACGGTAGATCTTGATTATAGTAAGCCTGAGTTACGGAAATGGATGATAGAGATGTTGGGGTGGTGGCTGCAGGAAACCGGGGTTGATGGTTTTCGTTTTGATGTCGCAGAGCTGGTGCCGTATGAATTCTGGGCCGAAGCCAAGACCTATTGTCAGGACATTAACTCTGAGGTCTTCTTTTTGGCTGAGGGTGCTAGACCAGAGCTTCATTTAAGTGGACATGATATGACCTATTCCTGGAATATCTGGGGTGGAATCACCCAATTGGCCCAGGGCAATGCTGATCCCTCAGAGATCAAAAAATCTTATGAAATGGAGCAATTTCAATATCCCCAGGGTGCTATGAGAATGCGTTTTACCGAGAACCATGACAAGACCCGTTCCCACATTCTGATTCCAGATGAGAATCTAAACCTTACAGCCTGGGCTTTTGTGGCCTTAATGAAGGGCAATCCTTTAATCCATGCTGGTCAGGAAATCGGTGCTGATTCACAAATCGATATCCATCTTGATGACAAAATTGATTGGGATACTGGAGATCGAGAGTTGGAGAAATCAATGGCAGAGGTTTTGAAACTGAGAAAAATCTGGATAAAACCAGATGATACATTCGAAATTATCATTGCCGACAACCAGCGCCTAATTATGGCCTATAAACATGGTCCAATTCTGGTCTTTTTTAATTTTTCTAATGCAGAATTCAAGTTTAAAGCAGATGGAATTGAGGAAGTCCTCCTGGGTAATTTGCCTCTCAACGAAGATGGCCAATTTTTACTGTCACCACACCACTTCGCTGTGGTTAAATAAGCTTTTAACCTTAAGTAATGCATTACAAAACAATTCAATTAAGATTTTCGGGGTCAATCATGAAAAAGCTAGTTACTATTTTTCTCATAACCATTATTACACAGCTGGGGTTTGCACAGGATAGTGTTGATGTCACCTTCTACTATTATCCAATGAATAATCCAAACGATGTACATGTTCCTGGTGAGTTTAATGGGTGGAATCCCTCATCTGCAGCTTCTCAGATGATCAATAATGCATCTGAGAATACCTGGTCAAAAACGATTCGATTGAGAGTGGGTGGTCCCAACCCTCTACCAGCACCAAACAGCGTCCCCGGTGCGTATCAATACAAATTTCATGATGGTGATTGGTTCTCTGACCCCTTGAATCCACGTCAAAACTCATCTGATAATAATAATACATTTTTGCCCATCAATGACCCGACAATACACTTACTGTTACCGAACTCTACGCCAACCGTTACGGTGGTTCGTACTCGATTTCCGGAGATATCAGCATATTTATTCCCTTCCACTGCTACTGAGCTTGATACATCCACTATCGCTTTGAGCATTGGGGCGGTTACCTATACTAATATTGGTTCTGCCTATGATTCCATAACACATCGATTCAGTCTTATAGTGCCAGATGCCTTAGGAGATGGTGAACATTCTTTGGTTATTTCTGCCGCAACCCTGAATGGTGACTCGCATAGTGATACAACCAGCTTTTCGGTTCAGGCAGATGAAGTTCAATTCCTTACCCTGCCCGCACAGACATGGAAAGACAGTTGGCACATTATGGGAGCCATATATGATATTGATGGTGGTATGAATGCGGACGTTCATTCAGCAGAGTTATCTAGAGCTGGAGAGATCTGGAATGTTTCAGTAGTGGATGGAATCATTGATACAACCATCGACTTGATTGATGATGAAAATAATTTCCAGATTCAGGCCATCATTGATGGTTCTCAAGAGAGTTCAACAATTTTACCTATTCTGAAAAGGGTTGATCATGAACCCGTGGCCACTCTGGATATTAGTGATACTGGTGCTATGCTGATTCTCAACGGTGCTAACAGCCAGGATCCTGATGGGGGCGTTTTGACTTATCAATGGAGTGGTGATGCACGTAATCCTGAGAGCCTTGGTCTACAGGGATTGACTGCTAATCAGGAAATCATTACAAGACCCACCACCCCGGGCGAATATTATGTGTCATTAAGGGTTGAAGATGAAGCAGGAGAGGCGGATTCGACTCAGGGCTACTTCTTTGTGGAGCAAGATGGTGAATCCATAAATGTTGGTCATTTTGAAGACAATCCACAATGGGTTAAAAATAGTCGTATCTACCTTTTATTCTTCAAAGCGTTTACACCAGAAGGAACCATAGCTTCAGCTATTCCCAATTTGGATTATATCGCCGCCATGGGTTTTAATACGATTTGGGTGTTGCCAGTAATGGAGATTCCCGGGGATGTGGATAATCAGATCAATATTGGCTATTACATTGAAGATTTCATGCATGTCGAGTCATCATATGGCACTGACCAGGATTATAAGGATTTTGTAAGTGCAGCCCATGATTTGGACCTTAAGGTGATTCAGGATGTGACGCCTAATCATAGTGGGGATGTCCATCCCTTTGCTGAAGAAGCAGCTACATATGGTGAAGCATCCCAGTATTGGCACTATTATCAAAGCGAATACATCCCCCACAATGCCAATGGTCTTGGAGATTGTTTCACACCTGAAGGGATTTACTATTATTGTGGTTTTAGCGAAAGATTACTCAATTGGGATTGGCGTGATCTGGATGCCCGGCGGTATATGACTGGTGTCTATGAATACTGGATGGAAGAATTTGGAATCGATGGGTATCGCTACGATGTCTATTGGGGTCCCAACCGGAAGTACGGAGAAACAAATATGGGTGTGCCGGTGCGTGAAGCTCTGAAGCACATCAAACCAGATATCCTTTTATTAGGCGAAGATGATGGCACAGGGGCTGGAACTGAATCGATCTATTCTGATCAAGGCGGTGGATTGGATGCGGCCTATGATTTTAAAACATATTTCAATGCCATTCGGAATTTTAGTTTTTCCTCGAGTAGTGTTAACACTTTACATAACGAGTTGAATAATGGGGGGTATTACCCAGGTGAAAACTCCTACTATTTGCGCTTTATGGAATCCCAGGATGAAGATCGCATCAGCTATAAATACAATTCCTTTGTAAAAACGATGCCCATGGCATCAGTGATTCTTACGGCACCTGGTATTCCCATGATTTCCAATGGTCAGGAAGTGGGCTGGGGCAAGGGCATGGGAGCTCCTGGTGAGCCAGATCTCAACGATCGTAGACGAGGGGTAATTGACTGGGAATTTGAGGGCAGAGACCTGTTGACACCTCACTATCAAAAATTGGCACAAATCAGGGCACAATTCCCAGCTTTCTGGCAGCATAAGCAGGATACAAATTATGATGGCAATGTAGATGATTCCGATGAATCAGATTTCGATCGTGTAGGAACAGGGAACGGCATTCTTTATGCATTTTTACGTCCATATACCAATTCAAATGGACTCACTGTGGTTAACTTTTCTTCTCAAGCTCAGAGCGGAACACTGGATCTTTCTGCGCAAAATTTGAAATTCACAAACGGATTTAGCCTTGATTCAACCTATTGGGTGAACAATCACTATACAGGTATAAATGTGGAGTTGACTGGTTTAGAGTTACAAAATTTTACCATCTCCCTCGCTGACTATGGAACGGCCATAATAACGATTTCCGATAATCAGGAGATGGTGGAGATTCCATCCTTGCCAGACATTGTATCTGTGGATGATCAGGAGCTAGTTCAGGCTGATGATTTCAGACTTCACCAGAATTATCCAAATCCCTTCAATCCAGTTACTACCATTCGCTATTATTTGGCTAACCCAAGTGAGCTGGAGCTGAATATTTATGATATTAATGGTCGGCTCGTTACTAACCTGGTTTCAAGCGCTCAGAGTGCTGGATACCATGAAATCACCTGGGAAGGGCAGTCATCCACAGGTTTAACAGTGGAGACAGGATTATATCTGGCTCAAATTAGAGCAGGAGAATTCTCTGACGTTATCAAGATGATTTATCTGAAATAGTAGATTCATGAGGGTGGCCGTTTTTAATATTACCCGTATAATTCTTGGTGGTTTTACATTAGTGCTTATATGGGCATGTTCCTCTGATTTCCAATCATTCGACTTTCAGCTTGAACCTGGAAGCAATCGCGAGATTGCCTATACTGACAAACAAGATGCACATTGGGTAACCCGCGCAGGAGGGTATAACAGCTCTCCCTGGCACGGACTTACTGCGTTAAAACGTGGGTATCTTGAAGACCTGTTCATTTCTGTTGAGGGTGTCTTGTTACCGCGGGAGGAGGCTCTGGTAACTATTACGCCAGCGTCTCTCATACGCAGTTATCCCAGCCTGGGAATTCGTGAGACTTGGACACTTCTTGATGAAAAACGGGTGCTCCTCGTAGAACTCGAGGCAGAACAAGCCACGCACTGGACAGTTCAACCAGCTATTCTGGGTGGAAATCAGCCTGCGGATTTTGAGATCAGTAAATCAGAGCAGGAATTGAATGTCATTTTAAATCGCATGAGAGTGATTCCATCCAGCTATCCCCACCTCAAAATCTGGTTTTCTCAGGCCATGAGCTGGCTCCCTGCAGAGGCTCCTGACTTGCCACTTTATTCAGCATATCTGACACCACGGGCTGATTATTCTGCGTCACATCGTCTGGCCATTGCTGTTTCTCTGAGCAAGGAAGCCCAAGAAATGGATTTGGAGCCAGGTTGGATGGAAAGTGCCCGCAGCCTCAGACAGCAACGGATTGATACACGAGCTACATCCACAGAATTCCAAAGCAATTTACCTGAGCTGGATAAAGCCATCTTCTGGGCGCATCATTCACTGGATGCTCTGGTAATGAAACAAGTGGGGAAGGGTATTTATGCCGGACTGCCCTGGTTTGATGATTACTGGGGACGAGATGCCTTTATTTCATTCACCGGTGCTGTTCTGGTAAGTGGGCAATATGAAGATGCTCGACAAATTCTACTGTCCTTCGCAGACCTTCAAAATAAAGACGAATTTGATCCAGATTATGGCCGGGTTCCCAATCGTGCTCAACCTGATAACATCATTTACAATACCACGGACGGAACCCCCTGGTTTGTCAGATCTGTGTGGGATTACTATAGATATAGTAATGATGCCAAATTTTTGCAAAAGATGTGGCCAGCCATTCGTCGCGCCACAGAGGGCTCCTTGATGAACTGGGTTGACGGGGATGGTCTCCTGCGACACGCCGATGCCGATACCTGGATGGATGCCAAGGGTCCGGACGGCCCCTGGAGTCCCCGGGGAGATCGGGCAATTGATATTCAATTTATCTGGCGTGATCAATTAGAGATTACCAGGCGTCTAGCTCAGAAATATGGGGATATTGTACTGGTAGAAGAGATTGAGCTGACCCTTAACAAGTGCAATACTGCGCTTGAAAAATATAGATCTGCCGAGGATGGCTTTCTGGTTGACCATTTAAATGCTGACGATTCACAGGACCATCAAATCCGGCCAAATGTATTTCTTGTTCCCAGGTTGTTTCATGAAACCTGTGATTGGGCGACCTTTGAGGTTCTAGCGCCTCAGCTGATCACTCGGAAGGGGGTTTTATCATTGGCCCAGGATGATTCCAATTTCCATCCTTACCATCTCCAACCCGGTCTGTATGTGAAAGATGCGGCCTATCACAATGGTATCATCTGGACTTGGAATTCCGCGGCCACTATTACGCCAGCGATTCAGTTCCACCAATATCACTACGCAGAAGCACTGTTTAACGATCTCACACAGCAAATAATAGAGCGTGGAGCAATTGGTACCATTGCGGAACTCACGGATGGTTGGCCCAGGGAAGGAGAGCTACAGCTCTCAGGTACCTTTAGTCAAGCCTGGAGTCTGGCAGAATACCTCCGCAGTTTTTATCAGGATATTTTGGGTATCCAACCCGATTTATCGGAAGCTCATGTGACGATTGCACCTCGACTCCTCAAAAACATAAGAGAAGTGATTTTCAAGCACCCCATCGGTGAGGATCAATGGGAGATTGAGTACCAAGATTCTGAATCACAATTTGATATTCACCTCTCTCGCGCAATTACAGCAGAGATGAATCTTTCGTTTGAATTATTTGTGAATGATGAGGTCACGCACCTTGATCTAAGCTGGAAGCAGACTGATTTGCACCTTCAATATGAGAAGCAAATGGGGCAGTGGACGGTCCCAGGTGATGCTGGGGAGTATATGGTGACCCGTGAGGCAATTGTTACTGCTCCAAACAGCCTGGCTTTTTGTGAGCTCGATACAACAAGGAAAGTGCCAGCCTTGATGGGACCAGAACATCGGCTCCTGAGTGAAAAAGAGCTCATCAGGTTTAGCACGACATCTAAATCTATCCTCAAGCTCTCTGATGCTGAAGGGGATGATCATGGCTTGAATTCTCGATTTACATACCCCTCAAACCCTCAGTTTGAGGTCGGCCTGGCCGATATATTGGAATTTGAAGTGAGTCAGGGAGTTAATTATTACGAGTTTGAGTTCACGTTTTCGAATCTGGTTGATCCTGGCTGGCATCCCGAATATGGATATCAATTGACGTATTGTGCTATTGGAATCAGCTATAATCCAACAACTGGTACAAATGATCCGGGGAAAAATTCCCAAGCTAAATTTCAAGCGGGTTTTAAAGCCGATCAGATCATGTATATCAGCGGTGGCGTACTACTGGTAGATAGTAATCATCAACCTGAAGCAGAGTATATGCCTGGAACTGTTGCAGGTGCCATAGGTAATGCAGAAACAGACCAAATCAAGTTTAGCTTACCCCGGGACCTTTTCCCGGTACCGCTTCAAAATGCAACTTTCCAAATTGCCGTGGGCTGTCAGGATGACCATGGTGGTGCAGGCATTGGTGATTTCCGACCTGTGGAAGCAGAAGGAGCCGAATGGAATGGTGGCGGTGGAAGCGCAGGAAGCTCCAACGTGTATGACTGGCTGATCGACTAGCTTCAAATGGGATAGTTGCCATGGCCTTCAGACCGGGGATAATTAGCGTACTTTTTAAAAGGGGTTTTAACGCCCAAGGGTTTGGACTAAAGCCCATATTATGTGGGTTGAAGTGCCCCCCGCATTAAAAGGCGGGGTAATTAAACTATAGCAAGAGATTTGATGCTAAAACTAATTCACCTCTCTGTGCACTCAGCGTTCTTCGTGGTTAAAAAGCGACCCCTGTAGTAGCTGACCGTCCCAATAATTGCTTGTAAAAAATAATTTGGAACTATTCTAACTTAAGTCATATTAACCACCTGTGAAGAAGACCTGGAAACATACTGCCATTCTAACACTACTCCTGATAGGGATTATGCAAATAATTCCCTTTGTTCCAACGCATAACAATTGTCAGGCTGCTTGTTGTGTTGAGGCTGTAACATGTTGCGAGACACAAGTTGATACGGGTTGTGATATGGCGATGACTTCTTGCAATGTGACGCTCTTTGTCCCCTTGATTTCGGCTCCGCTTATCAAGGTAGACTCCAATGTTCATATGGATATTGCTGTAAATCCTGTGATCTCCGGGGAGACATACGGTAGTGAGGAACAGGTCAATCTCACAAGTTTAGTTCCAATACTCGAAGCACCCCCCCCACTTTATTTACCACTGCTCATTTAGATCTCCACAAATTCAGATTTTCCCACAGAATATTTTAACTCTGTGAATTTGTACGTAAATTTTGGCTTTGTTTTGGAGATGGTAATGTGTATCAATTAAAAAATAGTTCAAAAGAAAAATGCTGGACACTTAGTCCAGTCCTGATGCTAGTTATGCTGAGTTCAGTTGCACTCGGTGACGATATAAGCCAACGACAATCAGCATGGCATGCTCAATTGGAAAAACCTCCCGCCAAGCTCACATCAGCTGCTACAAGTGTAGACGACCTCATAGAAAATGTTCTTACGAACAATTCTCAACTCCGCGCCCAATATGCTGATTGGAAGGTGAAAGTTGCCGCCCAAAAAACGGTAATCACACTACCTGATCCAACCTTCTCAATGGGATATTTTATTGAATCGGTAGAAACTGCCCAGGGACCTCAAAATGCGAAACTGTCAATTGGTCAAACATTTCCCTGGATTTCGAAGACAAGAGCAAATTTCGACATCAAACAGGCCAGGGCGGACCAGGCCTATGAGAAATTGGAAAATATTCGCTTAACACTCATTCGCGATCTGAGATTACTGTGGAATGAAGCGACATACCTTCAAAACTCCATTGATATCATCGCGCAGAAATCTGGTCTATCCAAAGATCTCGAAGCAGTATTAACGACACAGTATACCAGTGCAAGCATTTCTCATAAGGGTTATGCATCAGTTCAAATTCAATCACTTAAGTGGACAGAGAAACTCTTGACCCTGGTTGACCAGTTATATCGAATTCGGATTAATCTAGGTGCCTTACTTGAGTTGGATGGTCCTTTAGATCTCAGCGCTATTCCTGGGAGCTCTGCGTTCGAAGGCGTAAGCCAATCAGATCATGGGTTTTCAAATCTGCATCCCAAATTATTGAGTTTGGACAAGTCGATCGAAAGTTCTGAAGCAGCTCAGGTAGCTGCGTTAGCAGACTATTATCCAGACTTACGAATGGGTCTGGATTACATTTTTACCGGGGAAAAAGTAGTCGATGGTAGTGCAATACCAGAGAGTGGGCAGGACCCAATTATCTTTTCGATGGGCTTCTCCATACCGATCTGGAATTGGGGTAAGCAACGATCAGCAGTTAATGTAGCGAAGTATCAAGTTGAGCAGGCTCAAGCACTTCGAAACCATGCAGAAATTCAACTGAGGATGCAACATGCCATAGCACTATCAGAATTGGCTGAGAATCAACGACAGATTGCTTTATTTACAGATGTATTGATTCCTAAATCAGAAGAGATCGTCCAGGTTGCTGAGCAAGCTTATATCAGCCAGAGTGCTGATATAGAAGCCTTAACAGAGACACGACAAGAATTGTTAAACCTGAGACTGCGTTTGGCAAAAGCTCAATATTCGGCTGAAATACAAAATATCACAATAGCCTATTTAGAGGGTGAGTAAAATGGATTTATCAAAAAATATATATTTTGAGAAGATGAGGAAGTTTAGGCTGAATTCAGGTCTAATGATGGGATTGGTGCTTATCGTGGGAATTACTCTGGGAGGTTTTCTTTTCTCAGGGGATTCAACAGGTGAAAATTTTACTGATGGACATGTCGACCATGAAAAGGGCTCGACGTGGACCTGCTCCATGCATCCCCAGGTTAAACTGGATGAGGCTGGACAATGCCCGATCTGTTTTATGGATTTAATTCCATTAGCTGTTGAGCAGGACACAGGAGTTTTCGAAGAGATCAGTCTATCTGCAGCAGCAATTAAATTAGCTCAAATTTCGACTACACCAGTCCGTCATGGTATGGCCCACAGTGATTTTCACCTGTCAGGCAAGATTGATTATGATGAAACGCGGGTTAAAAATATTGCCGCCTGGTTTCCGGGTAGACTGGAACACCTGTATGTGGATTACACCGGAATTCGAGTGAATAAAGGTGATCATTTGCTGGAAATATATAGTCCAGAACTCTATTCGACCCAAAGTGAATTACTCCAGGCTTACAGCAGGAAAAACCGTACAGGTCAAAGTCCTGCGACTCAAAAAACTTCACTGGCAACCTATGCAGCCGTGGTGGAAAAGACCAAACTGCTTGGTTTGAGTAAGGCACAGATAAAGTCCATCACCAGCACTGGCAAAGCCCAGTCAGTATTGCAGATTAACAGTCCTATAACGGGGATCGTTATTCAGAAAAATGCTATCGAGGGTAAGTATGTCAAAACAGGCGAGCAGATATATTCAATTGCTGACTTATCAAAAGTTTGGTTAATCCTTGAAGCCTATGAGAAGGATCTACCCTGGCTGACCTATGGTCAGGAACTCTCATTTTCAGTCGCAGGTTTGCCTGGCCAGGAATTCAGTGCTCATATCTCATACATTGATCCACTCGTAAATCCTGAGAAACGTAGTGTAACTGTAAGAGCAGTACTGGACAATAAGCAGCGGCTATTGAAGCCTGGAATGTTGGCTGAAGCATCAATTTCAGTAATGCTGAATGGGAATGGCCAGGTTGTTACCCCTGATCTGAGTGGAAAATGGGCTTGTCCTATGCACCCTGAAGTGGTGGAAAATCACCGAGGAGATTGCTCCATCTGCGGTATGGATCTGGTACCCTTGCAAGAAATCGGCGGAGTTCAGACATTGGCCACTCACGCATTACTCATCCCGGCAAGTTCCGTATTGAAAACAGGTAGTCGTGCATTGGTTTATGTGCAAACCAGTGAAAGTGAATCGATTCAGTTCGCAATGAGAGAGATTGTTTTAGGACCTCGAGTAGGGCATGAATATATCGTATTAAGCGGATTGGCAGTTGGCGAGCTAGTCGTTTCTAATGGGAATTTTAAAATTGATAGTGCCATGCAAATCGCCGGAAAAAAAAGCATGATGAGTGGCGATGAAGCTCCAGTAGCTGCACCAGTAGGTCATCAACATGGCTAAATCAAACTTTCTCGATCGCTTAATCGGAGTGCCCTTAGAAAATAGGCTGATAACTCTGATCATATTTGTTTCAATCATGATCTGGGGACTTCTATCAGCTCCATTTGACTGGGAGATTCCAGGCATAAATCGTTCTCCTGTACCAGTGGATGCCATCCCCGATATTGGTGAAAATCAGCAAATTGTATTTTCAAAATGGGCTGGACGATCGCCACAGGATATTGAGGATCAGATAACTTATCCCCTGACCGTGGCACTACTTGGCACACCGGAAGTCAAAACAGTACGTTCATTCTCCATGTTCGGGTTTTCTACCATCTATGTGATCTTTAATGAAGGTGTGGATTTTTATTGGTCAAGAAGTCGCATTCTTGAGAAACTGAATGCACTTCCAGCGGGGACATTGCCTGATGAGGTCAAGCCGATGTTGGGGCCGGATGCAACTGCTTTGGGTCAAGTATTCTGGTATACACTGGAGGGCCGAGATGAGCAGGGACAGCTAACCGGTGGCTGGGATCTTCATGAATTGCGCTCAATCCAGGATTATTATGTAAAATATGGACTGTCTACAGCCCATGGTGTAGCAGAAGTAGCCTCCGTCGGCGGTTTTGTCAAAGAATATCAGATTGATGTGAATCCTCAGGCACTGCGCCACTATGGAATTTCACTTATGCAGGTCTTTAAGGCCGTTAAGGATGCAAATAATGAGATTGGCGCACGTACAGTAGAAGTCAATCGAGTCGAATATATGATTCGTGGTTTGGGCTTTATCAAAGGTTTGGAGGATCTTGAGGTAACTGTCCTGAAGGTCATTGATAATGCTCCCATTACAATTGCAGATGTGGCGCATGTCAGTTTTGGTCCAGCTTTGCGTCGTGGTGCTCTGGATAAACAGGGTTCTGAGGTTGTTGGTGGCGTCGTTGTGACCCGTTATGGCGAAAATCCTCTGGCGACAATCAATGCTGTCAAGGCCAAGATCAAAGAAATATCACCGGGACTTCCCTCAAAAACCCTGGCGGATGGTAGTGTCTCACAACTTGAGATCGTCCCTTTTTATGATAGGTCCGGTCTTATTTATGAGACTCTGGGAACCTTGAATCATGCCTTGCGAGAAGAAATTATCATCACACTGATTGTAATTCTCGTATTACTCATGCATCTCAGAGCTTCAATCCTGATCAGCATGATGATGCCGGCTGCTGTTCTGATCACTTTTGTAGGCATGAAATTATTCCATGTTGATGCAAATATTGTGGCCTTGTCAGGTATAGCAATTGCGATTGGAACCATTGTGGATATGGGCATAATAATGACCGAAAATATCCTCAAGAAAATTGAAAACGACCAGAAGTCGCCACATGTTATCAACCGGATTTTAGAAGGTGCCAGGGAAGTGGGACCGGCGATTCTTACGGCAGTTTCTACCACGGTCATCAGCTTTCTGCCAGTATTTACTATGGAAGGTGCAGAGGGCAAGTTGTTCAAACCGCTGGCTTACACCAAGACTTTTGCATTGATATCATCTGTTGTTTTGGCCATTCTGGTTCTACCTGTGGTTGCCAGTTTTATTTTTTCACAGAAAAGTCATAAACAGTGGACCAGGAAGTTGTCACTGACAATTCTGATTGCCCTCTCAATGTGGGTAGCTATTTCATACAATATTATCATCGGTCTGATCCTTGGCAGTATTGCACTCCTGCAACTGCTCAAACCGTGGCTGAAAAATTATGCCTGGCTTTATCATGCAAAAACTTTGAACTACTTACTCGTTTTTGATGTGATCATACTGCTCTCACTCACCTGGGTGCCTCTAGGCTATGAATATGGTGTTATCGTGAACTTTCTGATGGTAGCTGTTCTGGTTGGGTCCATTTTGGGTCTGATCAAGACCTTTACTGGGGTGTATCCAAAAGTCCTTTTGTGGATGCTGGAAAATCGTGGATTTGCACTGCTGCTACCCTCAATTCTGTTGATGGTTGGGTTGAATGCCTGGCTCGGTTTTGATACGATATTTGGCTGGTCACCTGATGTGATCAAACAGAGCCGACCCTACCAAAAAATGGTGCATGTTTTTCCAGGATTAGGCCGGGAATTTATGCCTGATCTGGATGAAGGCTCCTTTCTGTATATGCCCACTACCATGCCTCATGCAGGCATGGAGGAATCACTGGATGTTCTCTCAACTCTGGATCGGGCTCTATACTCAATCCCTGAGGTCGAGAACGTCGTAGGGAAGATTGGTCGCGCTGAAACGGCCCTGGATCCAGCACCTCTTTCTATGG
>Ga0209054_1000894_pt1 | contig 18106 bp, 18 predicted proteins | sample SaaInlV_DNA_200m_FD_184689 | JGI IMG/M metagenome (GOLD analysis project Ga0209054, IMG submission 184689) | Marine microbial communities from expanding oxygen minimum zones in the Saanich Inlet - SI075_LV_DNA_200m (SPAdes) (version 2) | ecosystem: Environmental > Aquatic > Marine > Unclassified... | reverse complement strand
TGTCTTGACTCAGGGGTCCACTATAGTAATCTTTTTATTGATAAATAAGATTTCTCAGAGAACAAAAGAGATCAAGGAGTTATAGTTATGGAAATGGGTTTATTTGCAATTATTAGTATTGCGGTGTTGACAGCTGCCTTGATGTTGTTTGCCGTTTATAAACTGTCAGAAAAACAATAGGGGACAGACCACGTTTAATCTCCCTTCAGCCCAGCCTTGGGTTGCGTGAACAGCTGGGGACAGGCCCGCGATCTAATATAAAAACCATCCAATCCTTTACGGGGTTGGCTGGTTTTTTTGTTTGGCTGTTTTTTTTCTAGGGTGATGTGGCGTTTATCTTGGTGTTTTTAATCGGGTATTGATTGAATCTGTGGGTTATTCACGCGTGGGCACAAGGGCGCTGACAAACAATAGGGGACAGACCACGTTTAATCCTGTCCATAATGGGCGGTTATGTTAAATTAACTTCTGATTGCCTAGGTTGGGTGGCAGTTAGGTAACTGGAATCAATGGGGGAGGGTAGTCGTTTTTTTATTTTCTCTAATTTATATCAATGAATAATGAAATTGACTCTATTTATAATTAAGGGTATTATCCATAAATGGGTAAATTAGATTAGTATAAAGAAATTCTAAATACTTTAAGAGTATCAACAAGTATTTCTTTTGGTCTTTTTGTGATGATTATTACAGGGCTAATAAAGAGGTATGATTCAGGTACTATTGATTTATTTTTTTGGGCTGGGATAAGTTTTTCAATTATTATATTGGTAATTATTTTTAAGTTGTATCTTAAAATTTCAATAGTTACAAAGAAAATTGGGGGTTTGTGATGGATTATGCTGCTTTTGCTATTATAGGTGTAGGTGTTATTCTTATGCTCTTAATGATTTATGGGGTTGAGAAACTTTCTGAAGAATAGGCACTAACCCTAACCAACCAATGGGGTCAGATACTGTCTTACAAACCAAAAAGAAAAACGGGGTCAGGTCTTTTATTATCATATCTAACTGTGGTATATTGAAGTTTATGGCAAGACCTTTAAGAATTGAATTAGCGGGCGGACTTTATCATGTGACCTCACGAGGTGACAGGCGAGAGAATATCTATGACTCCGATAACGGTAGATTTCAAGAGAGTTGTCGCCTAAAGTTAAAAATTATGCCACCAATTTCTTCTATTTCTCAGGATTAAGCAATACCTCATCTACTTTATCCCAATTTCTTATCTCACCACTCCAGCGTTCGGGATGTCGTAATTTTGCTTGTTGATATACGCATTTTCGCTGAGACAGTATTTCTTGATCTTCACCATTATGTCGCTGCTCAGGTGTAACAAATTTAATGGCACTATGTAAATGCTCATGATTGTACCAGTGGACAAAATATTGAACCCAGGTACGTGCCGTTGATAAGTTTTCAAATGCTTTTTCTGGATATTCGGAGCGGTATTTCAACGTGCGAAAAAGTGACTCAGAATAAGGGTTGTCATTACTGACAGAGGGGCGACTAAAGGTCGGCATCACACCAAGTTCCTGTAACGTTGCCAGCATAGTGGCACCTTTCATCGGACTGCCATTATCGGAATGTAACGTTACTTAGTCTGGCTTAACGCCTTCTCGTTGACAAATATCGGTCATTAAATCAGCGGCTAATGCACTCGATCCCATTTCATAAACTTGCCATCCAACAATCTTTCGACTGTCAATATCCATGACCATATACAGATAAAAAAACAGCCCTAATACTTGTGTCGGTAAATAAGTAATATCCCAGCTGTAAATCTGATTCGGTGCCGTAGCCTTTAATGCTTGTGGTTTATTGACGGACTTCACTGGCTTGGATTTTAACCGATGTTGTAGCTGTTTCTCTGATTTCAAAATACGATAGAAGGTTGACTCTGAAGCGATATACTCTCCCTTATCGGCAAGTAACGGCACGATTTTACTGGGAGACAAGTCAGCATATTCAGGCTTGTTAGCCACCCTAATAACATGCTGATATTCCAATTCAGTCAGCTTATTATTGGCGTGATGACGGGGATCTAAACGACCATCTTGCTGATGACCTGGTTTTACCCAACGTTGAAATGTTTTTGCACTAATACCCATGGCATCACAGGCAGTTGATTGTCGCGCACCAGTGTTTCTGGCTTTGGTCACCAAATTCATTATCTTGATGCGTTCATGGCTCATTGTAAGTTGTCCTCGTCGTTGCCCCAGATCGCATTGACTTTTTTTTGGAGAACGATGATTGCCGCTGTTTCGGCGAGTGCTTTATCTTTACGATTAATTTCTTTTTTTAACGCCTTAATATTCTTACGTAATACCTTATTATCTGACCTTATATTGGCCTTTTCAGTGATGGGCGATCGATCAATAAAATCTTGTTTCCATTGCTTTATATGGTGAGCAAAAATACCTTTTTCACGGCATAATTCATTGATTTTTTCATCATCAAGTGCCGCACAGCTAATCACCATATTTAATCGATCTTCTGCATGCCAATCTTGGGGTCTTTTTGATTTTGTCATACGTGTTACTTCTGTATTTTGTGTCGGCTCAAGTTGCTGTTTTTGGGCAAGTCCAATCCACTTTCCTAATGTTGACTGACCAATTCCAAGGTCATCAGCAATCTCTTTTAATGATACATCACCGGCTCGTTCAAGCGCTTTCTCAACGGCCTGTATTTTAAATGATTGAGTAAATCTTGCTCTCATTTTATTTTCCTCTAATTAATTTTAGAGGGTCGAGTAGCCCGAAGGAACTTCCCCTCAGGCTCTCACAGAACCGTACGTGAACCTCTCGGTTCATACGGCTCTTCCTATCCAATCGTTTTAAGATATACAAATTCCCAGTGCACAAATAGTGCAGGATTTGCGGATAGAACTTCGCGTAATAACTCACCCAGCCACGTACAACGGGATTTAGTTTCTTCGCTAAATCATAGATCGTTAGCCGAGTCGCTTGGTTGATATTCATACTACGCAAGGTCTTAAACATTCGCTTTAATGCCAGTCTACTCACCGCAGGATTAAAGCCAGAAAATAGTTTGCCGACCTTATCTTGAACAGTCCGAGCTTGAAAGGTGAAGCCAAGTAAATCGAACCGAGTGTGGGTATGAAACCCTCGTCGTTTGCGATCTTTGCAATACACAATCTTGGTTTTCACTGGATGCAGGTCAAGATGACACGCAGTCATACGCTCCTTCAATGAATTAAGTAGTTGCTCCGTTTGTATCTTTGTCCGGCAATGGCAAACAATATCATCTGCATAGCGTTCAAACGGTACATTTGGAAACTGCTTACTTATCCACATATCAAAAGCATAGTGCAGAAAAAGATTCGCCAACAAGGGTGAAATAACACCACCTTGGGGCGTGCCCTTTGTCGACACTTCTATCTTTCCCTCTTCAGTTTGAACCGGTGCTTCCAACCATCTGCGAATGTAAAGACGTAACCAAGGCTCATCAACGTGTTTATTCACTGCTTTCATCATCAGATCATGATCTATCGTGTCGAAGAAAGCCTTCATATCGATATCCAACACCCAATCGTATCGCCAACAATGTTGCTTTGCTTGCGCGACTGCTTGATGCGCAGAGCGAGCTGGACGATAGCCATATGAAGAAGAGTGAAACACACGTTCAAGCCGAGGCTCAACAAGCATTTTCACCGCCATTTGGTGCCACCCTGTCACCTACCGTTGGAATACCTAAAGGACGAAGATTACCGTCTGCTTTTGGTATCATGACTTGGCGAACAGCTTGTGGGAAGTAACTTCCCGAGCACATACGGTTCCATATTTTGTATAAATTTGCCCCAAGATTTTCTTTGAATACAGCAATGGTTTTGCCATCAACGCCAGCCGCTCCTTTATTTGCTGCTACACGTTTCCATGCTGCCCAAATTAAACCTTTGGGTATGTCAAACGATTTTGCTGATACCTGCGGCTCATCCTGTTGCATAACAGTTGACCTCAAATATTAGCTGGATTGGGCCATGCCTTCGCTCCAAGCTCATTACAAACTCTTCATTACTACTACACATGACTCCGTCCCTGTACGTTGCATTGGTACTCTATTCCTTTCAGGATCTCTGATTGGAAATCTCCCTTAACATCAACATGACAGGTTCCCCTGTTCCATACCTGTGCCTGAATAAGCTTCACGCCACCTCTATGCCGGATACCGCCTAGCCAACGTTTAGGTTGCCGCCAGACTTGTCCCAGAGTATTGTCGAGGCTCTGGTTTTGATATCGGGTGCAATTATCGACACTTCTTCGATGGTTCACTTTCGTTCGTCTCTCTTATTCGTACCTGATGAGATTAATCTCACCGTTTCCACTGACGCTCACCACAAACGCTCTTTACGAATGCAGCTCAGGGCGGTTTGAACACACAGCCTAACCAGCGTGTTCGAGGGGCCTACCCTCATCACAAGTACAGCATGGCGTTTCCCATCCTAGGAGCCCGCCTTCAGGGCACACCGACAACTATCCTGACACAGGGGGCTATTTAGACAATCAGGTACATTTTGAATCAAGAAATTTAACTTTATCAGTAGAAGAAATTTATCATTGTGTGCAAAACGAAGAAATTCTGGATTATTACAAAAATAAAGTATTAGCAATGACTTGTTATCTCATCGACCACACCCCACTTTAGTAAAAATATAGCTATTTTGTAAATCCTCTATCCACATAAGAGCCATTGCCCATTACCCTGCAATCGCTTAAAATTAGCGCTTATCTACATTACATAATACACACCATGAAAAAAATTATATTCCTTATTTTCGGTAGTTTATTTCTACAAGCATGCTCCGATGATAACAAGACAGATAACACGACTAGTCACCCGGCAGCCACTAAAAGCATCAAAGAAGCTCCACAGAAGAAGGCACCCAAATCAGAGCCTGCAGAAAGCAAATGGAATGGCACTAGCCTTTCTGATGCCACGATAAAAAAAGTACAGCGAGACAAATATAACTATACTCAATGTGTCTACACAGAAGCGCAGAAAAAAGGTTATCAAAAAATCGACTCTCGCATCGCGACCGATGCCGTAATCAAGCAATGCGAGCCAGAATTAGCAATCATTCGCGCAACTTTTATTAACGATGGTGTCCCCGAAATAATTGCAGATCGTTACCTAAAAAAAACACGCGTTCATATGATCCGCAAAATCTTGCAGTCATTAATGTTTGCCGAAGCTGCACGTAATGCCGGGGCCACTCAATAAGCTATTCATAACAATCACACGCCTTATTCCGCCTGGACAGATAAAATTTAAGTAAAAACTGACTTTAGCACACGACAAACATAGCTTCAGGCTAATTTTATTACACATTTAAATACTTATGAACACAAGCCAATATAAAATTAATTTAGAACTTTTCCCAACTACATTTGATGCTATCCATGCCTACCTTGCAGCAACAGTATTTGGCCTAGCACTAACCGTTATTATCCTGTTATTTGCCATGCTAATTGTTTTAATGCAACGAAGTAAATCGGGTCCGCAAGTAGATACTGCCAATAAAGAACAGTTAATTTCTGCTCAGATCCCTAAACTTCAACCCGAAGTAAAAGTGGTCGAAAAAATTGTTGAAGTTGAAAAAATCGTAGAAGTTGAGAAAATTGTCGAATTACCCGCACCTAAACCTATTGTTTTAAAAGAATCTACCCCTGATGCGGCGTTACAACTAATAAGCTTATTGCAAAAAGAAGCGCGCTTTATTGATTTTATTAAAGAAGATGTTAATGCCTATAGCGATGCTGATATAGGTGCTGCGGCTCGAGTCGTACATACCGGCTGTAATAAAGTAATCAAAGAGCATTTCAGTTTAGCAACCGTACGTAATGAAGAAGAAGGTAGCAGAATCACTTTAACCGAAGGTTTTAATGCTGCTGAAGTTCGCTTAACTGGCAATATTGTAGGTAAAGCACCTTTTACTGGCACATTGGTTCATAAAGGCTGGCAAGTAACTGAAATCAAGCTACCAAAACTGACAGAAGGCCATAATGCTAAAATTATCGTTGCTGCGGAGGTGGAGTTATGAGTGATGAAAACAAACATAATGAGCACGATAGCGATGAGCCTGAGCATAATCCAACAGATCAGCAGGCAATAAATAACAAACATTATTCTATTGGTATAGATTTAGGTACAACACATTGCGTACTTTCCTATGCGGATATTACAGATCCTGATGCGGATGAAATCACCCAGGAAGTGCTGCAAATCCCTCAGCTTACTGCTCCCGGTGTTATTGAAGACAAAGCACAACTTCCCTCTTTTTTATATCAGGCTCATGAGGCTGAAATTAATGATGGTGAAACAGCTCTTCCCTGGACCGCTAAACCCGATTACCTAGTTGGTGAAATTGCCCGTAATTTAGGTACTAAAACGCCTATTCGCCTGGTTTCCAGTGCGAAAAGCTGGCTTTGTCATACGGGTGTGGATTGTAAATCTGCGATATTACCCAATGAAGCTCCTGAGGAGATCGAACGGGTTTCACCTTTCCAGGCCAGCTCAGCTTATTTAGAGCACCTGTGCTCTGCGTGGAATAAGCAACACCCAGAAGCACCTATCCAGGATCAGGAAATCACTCTAACTGTACCTGCTTCCTTTGATCCGGCGGCACGCAAATTAACGGCAGAGGCGGCACAAAAAGCGGGCTTAAACAATGCTATTTTACTAGAAGAGCCACAAGCTGCACTATATAGCTGGATCGAGAAAAGTGAAGGCGACTGGCGCAATCATGCCAACGTCGGCGATATTATTTTAGTGATTGATATCGGTGGTGGCACGACCGATTTATCTCTGATTGCCGTCACCGAAGAAGATGGAACGCTAGGCTTAACCCGTATTGCCGTGGGCGATCATATCTTATTAGGTGGTGATAATATGGACCTGGCTTTAGCCTACACGCTAAAAGCCAAACTGGAACAAGAGGGTGGTAAGCGCCTTGAAGGCTGGCAAATCCAGGCATTAACCCATGCCTGCCGCGCCGCTAAAGAGAGTATTCTGAGTAATGATGAAGCGGACAATATTCCTATCGTTGTGCCGAATCGTGGATCATCTTTAATAGGCGGGACGCTACGTACAGAACTGAATCGTGATGAAGTCAATACGGTATTACTACAAGGCTTCCTACCTGAAGTCGCGAGTAATGAACAGCCTGTCAGCCGTGCTCGAACTGGTTTACGCACAGCCGGGTTGCCCTATGCACAAGATGCTGCTATCACACGCCATTTAGCCAGCTTTTTAACCCGTCAACTGAATGCAATTGATGAGTTTAATGATATTAGCCTGCCTGAAAATGCAAGCTTTATACACCCGACTGCCGTACTATTTAACGGCGGCGTTTTAAAAGCCCCCCGTTTTGCTGATCGATTGATGAATGTCATTAATTCATGGCTAAGCGCTGAACAGGCACCCGACGCACGACTATTAACCGGACTTGACCTAGACCTGGCCGTGGCACGTGGGGCTTCTTATTATGGTTATGTGCGCAAAGGTAAAGGCGTACGTATCAAAGGTGGCACTGCTGCTTCTTATTATGTCGGCGTTGAAAGCGCAATGCCTGCTGTCCCAGGCATGTCTCCCGAGATTCAAGCCCTATGCATTGCTCCCTTCGGCATGGAAGAAGCTACAGAAGTCGAATTACCCAATGATGAGTTTGGCGTGATTGTAGGTGAACCGGTACGCTTCCGCTTTTTTGGCTCTAAAACTCGCAGAGAAGACAAAGTAGGCACCCGTCTTGATTATTGGTCATCCGATGAATTAGAGGAGCTGGATGAAATAGAAATTACCTTGCCTGAAGAAAATCGTAAGGCAGGTGAAGTAATTCCGGTGCATCTTTCTGTCGCCGTCACTGAAATTGGGACTTTAGCATTACAGGCAATTTCCAATCAGGATGATAACCGCTGGAAGATTGAATTTGATGTGCGTTCTGGTGAAGAGTAAATTACCCAACAGGTCAGTAATTTATGCGCACCTCAACTGATTTAAACACATACCGTAATCAAATTAAGACCATTATTACTACACATCATGCTAAAAATGCAAGAGTTTATAGCTATGAGATTCGCGGCGAAGATACAGACAACAGCTACTCATTGAACTGACAGAGAAAACGTCCCTAATGGATATAGCTGCAATTCGTCATGAGCTAAAAATTGTACTCGGTATTGATGATGTAACTCCTAATGTTTTACCTGAATCCTTTCGAAAGCAAGTATTAAATGATTCAATTATCGTATGACTAAGGAGTGTGGATTTAATAATATGCGGAAGTTTGACGTAGAACTTTTGTTCGTTTTAAAGGCGCAGCAATAGGTACATAGCAAGCTACACAACTCGCAGAAAACGGGCAAAAATGTCAAATCAAGATCTGGAGGTTATTAAACCCTTGCTCCTGAGGATAAGCAAAGACTGTTTGATTTTCTTCAACATATCTTAGAGGCAATTAAGTGCATACAACCTTATATTGAAGATACAGATGAAGTTACCTTTTTGGAAAATGAACTGCTCCAAGATGCGCTATTAGAAACCTAGGAATTACTGGTGAAGCCAGTCGTGAGGGAGAAACTACACTATCGTGAACAATAAATCAGCTTCATACCATATCGGCATAGACCTCGGTACCACACATACTGTTGTAGCCTATGCCAGAACCGGGCAGAAAAACGCAGCTATTCAGATTTTTGAAATACAACAGCTGGTTGCTCCCGGTGAAGTCGCGACCCAGAATTTATTACCCTCGGTACGTTATCACCCTGCAGAAGGAGAGTTGTCTGATGCTGATTTTGTATACTCACCAGCGGATGAAAAAGTCGTTATTGGTGCCGCTGCCCGCTTTTTAAGCGCTAAAACCCAGGGGCGTTTTGTCAGTAGCGCCAAAAGCTGGTTATCTCATCCATCTATCGATCATACCGCTGCCATTTTACCTTGGGGTAGCACAGACGATGTACTTAAAGTCTCTCCACTGCAAGCCAGTGCCAGTTATTTAAAACATGTACGCCTGGTCTGGAATCATCAATTTCCAGACCAGTTATTCGAGCAGCAGAATATTGTCATCACCGTGCCTGCTTCATTCGATGAATCAGCGCGATCCTTAACGCTAGAGGCGGCAAAAATAGCAGGTCTGCATCATATCCGCCTGCTCGAAGAGCCACAAGCAGTGTGCTATGACTGGTTACGCCGGCATAGCAGCAACCTCAAAGATACCCTGAATAATATCAAGCTCTTACTAGTCTGTGATGTCGGAGGAGGTACCACAGACTTAACCCTGATTAAAATAGATCACAGTGCGCATGAGCCGCAACTATCACGTATCGGCGTCGGCGATCATCTTATGCTCGGCGGTGATAATATCGACCTGGCTCTAGCGCACTTGGCAGAATCACGTTTAAGTAGCGACCATAAAAAACTGTCCGCCGCTGACCTGTCCCATTTACTGGAACAATGTCGTATTGCCAAAGAACGCCTGTTAGCTGACGATGCGCCGGAACTGTACAATGTCACATTATTAGGTGGCGGTGCTAAATTAATCGGAGGCTCGCGTTCGGTCAGTTTACTCAGAGATGAAGTACAGAAAATCGCTTTAGATGGTTTTTTTCCACTATCCAGTCTGACAGACCTACCCGATAAAAAGCGCAGTGGCGTCGTTGAATTCGGCCTGCCCTACACTTCAGAACCGGCTATAAGCAAGCATATTGCCGCCTTTTTAAATACCCACAAACAAGCGGCACAAAATGCCTTAGCTAATGGAACTATGGTACCCGATGCGCTGCTGCTCAATGGCGGTGTGTTTCGTAGTAAGCCGATTACCCAGCGTACCATTGACTTAATTAGCTCCTGGCGTGAAACGCCAGCTACCTTACTCGATAACCTACACCCTGAACTATCAGTTGCCTACGGTGCAGTCAGCTATGGTATTGCCCGCGAACATAAAAAAATAAAAATTGGCGGTGGAGCATCGCGCAGTTACTTTCTGTTAATTGGCGAAGATAAAAACCAGCAAGGTGTGTGCATCTTGCCCCGTGGCTGTGAAGAAGGCAATGAAATAATTTTAAAAGACCGGCAATTCTCGCTACGCCTGGGTCAGCCAGTTAGCTTTCATTTAGTTTCATTAACCGGCGGCAATGAATATAAACCAGGAGATATGACGTCGATCAGCGATGACTTTCATCCTCTGCCCCCCTTAGCCGTCGCATTTGATCAGCAGGCCAATCAAGCAAGTGTAGAAGTCACTGTACAATTATCGGTTAGCTTATCTGAAGTGGGTACTTTACAAATTCAATGTGTCTCGGTGGAAAAACCACTGCAACGCTGGGATGTGCAGTTTCAAATCAGAAAAACTCAGTCGTTTGCTATTGCTAAAGAATTACCCACAAATTTTAACCAGGCTGTCGCACAGATCGAAGCTATTTTTGGCTCCAAATCTAAGGACATTAACCCAAAAGCAGTTAAAAGTTTGCGTGCGGATCTGGAGAAACTATTAGGTTTGCGTAGCGACTGGTCTAGCCATTTATTACGAGAGTTGTTTACCGTACTACTCGAAGTAAGCAAAAACCATCGCCGGTCGGCCAATCACGAGCGCGTCTGGCTGAGCTTAATTGGTTATTGTTTACGCCCGGGGTTTGGTTATCAACTGGATAACTGGCGGGTCGAACAACTGTGGAAAGTCTATAGCAATAAAATTCAGTTTGTGAATGAAACCCAGAACTGGAGTGAATGGTGGACTTTATGGCGACGCATTTCCGGCGGTCTGGATACTGAGGCGCAAGAACTTGTTTTCAACGACCTGGCTAAATACTTGAACCCGGCTTCGGCACGTCAGGGAAATACCGCAAAACAAAGTAAACAGCGAGGCTATGATGACATGGTCCGCCTTGCAGCTGTTTTAGAGCGCTTACCGATAGCACAGAAAACACAACTCGGTGAATGGTTATTAAAACGCTTGCAAAAAGCCAGTGAACCCACACAAACCTGGTGGGCTGTGGGACGAGTGGGGTCTCGTGTGCCTTTTCATGCGAGTACGCATTTTGTCGTTCCAAGTGAAACAGCATCAATCTGGGTACAACAAATTCTTACGGTAGACTGGAAAAAAACGCCCCAGGCAGGCTTTGCTGCGACATTGATTACCCGTATGAGTGGTGATAGAGCAAGAGATATAGACTCTGAACTTCGCGCAAAAGTAATTGAAAAACTAAAAACAAGCAAAGCACCCAGCTCCTGGCTAGAAATGCTTGAAACAGTTAAACAACTGGATGCCAGTGAAGAAAAACAGATATTTGGTGAATCATTACCCCCCGGATTAACACTATTAACAAAGAATAAGATTTAAATCGAGGTAAATCTTACCTAACTTAATCAGAGAAAAATACATCACTATCCGTTCCTTAGCTAATTACAAAGTTAGTGCCCGCTTATAAAGCCAACAAAGTGCTGTGCAAACAGATGATATTTGGAGGAGATAGACGGCATTGGTAAATTAACTGTGTTAGCAAAGCAAAAAAAACATAGCAGCCATTACCATATTAAATTTAAATTACTGCCAAGGATTATGTAGGGGATGATTCACACTTCATTATTAGTAAGTAATCTGAAAATGCATTTAAATGCTGTAACTGTTTGCTATAAGGCAATAAAAAACGCAACTTATATAAATTACATTTGGCAGTTTGCAATTTCCTTTGTGCCAGTAAATCCAGAATTTCACCGCATTGCTGCTGAATAATAAAATCACGGAAAATTTGTGCCAAGCCGGTTTTGTGTAGGCTTAAGGAAATAGCGTTTGCAGTAATGCATTGTTCAATATCAGCGCTTAAATAATATTCGACTGCTTTAATATACCACTGCTGCGCCGCCTGTTCAGAGCCAATCAGTGCTGTCAGGTCGGCTCTGCAGCGGGAACAGATCAGCCGCTCTATTAAGCGGGCATTACAAGCGGGGCAACGTTGCATCAGGATTCGAGATAATAAATAATATCCTGCAGCTCTACAATCGGAGCATCCAGTCCTTGAATATCTTTAGCGGCTATGCAATTGCTAATAGTCTCTATCAAATCAACCATATCTTCCTGATCTTCTCTAGTGACTTGTTCGAACAACCCTTCAGCTTTGGTAATTAACTCACGTGCAGTGGTAATTTCCGCTGCCACAGGCAGCTCCTTTTCGGCTAACGACTCATGTTCAATTACACGTGGATCCATGTGGCCTAATAAAGAGTTAATACGTTGCTGCGCAGATTCTAATGATGAACCTTCAAACTGGGATAAGGCATTTTTTATTGTAATGGATTTTTCCATGCCCGTGTCTTTTTCCTGTGCTGAAACTTGTAAAATACCATTGAGATCTAGTCCCAGAGTCAGTGTAATTACATTTCCTGAGGCAACGTCAAGTAAGCCTTCGACACGGAACTCACCTATTTTGACATTATTCAATGCATCCGGGTCTTCACCCTGATACACCGTTATTTCAACCGCATCTTGACCATCATAACTAGTGGCAAACGCATCGGATTTGCGATTAGGCAGAACAGTATTTTTATGAATGATAGGCACGAACATAAAAGGATATGGCACACCATCCAGGCTACCAATAGCACTGGTTCCATAAGTATAAGGGGTCACATCAACCAGTACAGCATTCACTTCCTGCCCGGCGATCATGGCCGCCTGAATAGCCGCACCCATAGTGACACATAAATCCGCATCGACTTCACTATGCGGCTCAAAGCCAAATTCATTCAGCAAACGTTCGCGTATACAAGGTGTGCGCGTAGAGCCACCAACCAGAATAATTTCATCGATATCACTGGTCGTAAACATTGCTCCTTTGAGAGTGATATGAACTGCATCCAGAGTAGCATTAATATAATCATCAATCATCTCCTCATAAGCCATTCTAGAAAGTTCATGTGACAAGTGTATGGCTACCCCTTCATGCTCCAGTAAATACTCCTCTTCAATCTGCGCATAGGGCGCTTCGGAAAGTAGCAGTTTTGCCTGCTCAGCTGCCCGGGTAATACGTGCCATGGCTTTACTATGTTGCCGCACATCGACTTGATAGGTGTCTTGTATATGCTCCAGCAAATACAAGACAATTTGCTGATCAAAATCATCACCACCCAGTTGATTATCACCATGACTAGACAGCACCTCAACTACACCCGACTCGATATTAACAACTGAGACATCAAAGGTACCACCACCCAGATCATAAACCAGCACATGTCGAGATTCAGCTTGCCTGGCATCATAGGCCAGTGCTGCCGCAGTCGGCTCGTTGATCATGCGTACAACCTCTAAACCAGCAATTTCTCCGGCCTCGCGGGTAGCCTGACGTTGTGCATCGGAAAAATAAGCGGGGACGGTAATGACCGCTTTACTGACTGATTGTCCTAAATAATTTTCTGCAAGCCCTTTCAGGCGCTTTAAAATAATCGCGGAAATTTCTTGTGGCGTATAGTCCTGCCCGGCTAATTCTATCTGTGTATCCTGCCCCATTAAGCGTTTGATCGATTTAATGGTTCTTTCCGGATAGACCAGATACTGATTGCGCGCGGTTTCACCGATGATAATCTGGCCATTATCATCCACACCGACAAAAGACGGTAACATTTTTTTTTCGCCATCAGCGATCACTATCACTTGACCGTTTTCAACGACAGCCACTTCTGAGTTCGTCGTCCCTAAATCTATGCCTATAATAATGTCGCTCATATTATTCATGCTTAATTTTATTCACTTTTACTTCTGCTAAACGCAGCACCTGACCTTGATATAAAAAACCTTTGCGCAATTCTTCTAGTACCATACCATTGACAAGCTTAGGGTCTTCTCCAGTTGCAACGGCAGTCATGGTTTCAGGGTCTAGTAACTGATCAATGCAGTCGACAGTGCTGACTTGATAGCGTTGTAATAATTGCTCAAAGCGCCTAGTGGTCATTTCCTGTCCTTGTCGAAAGCGTTCGATAAAGCGTACATCCTTTTGCCTGGAATGCTTAAACAAGGCATTGACCGGTCGATAATTTCGTAATACTTCAACACCGATATGCAGACGGTCATACAGATCGACCATTTCCAACAACATCGTGCGCATTATATCTGTTTGCTGTTGTTTAAAGCGCTCTGCACTTGTAGCCAGTTCATTCGCTAAGACTTTATTATCTTCTTGTACTGTGTCGAGAGCTGAACCAAGAGTATCCAGGGTATTTTTAAACTGTCTGGATTCTACTTTAACTTCAGTTTTTAGTCCGGTTAATTCTGCTAGCAAAGTATGCAGGTCTGGTTGCTCCACTGAGGCAAGTACCTCAGGATGACTCTGTGCTAGATATTTCTGGAAATCTTCTAGTAGTTCAGTTTTTTGTGCTTCTGTCGTCATGTGTTATCAGGGCTGTAAAATGCTTTCAAAAGACTGTTATCATCAATATCGAGTGCTAATAATTTGCTTAAAAATTCAGCGTTGACTGTACCCGTCTGCTCAGTCTTTAATGCTCTTTCTAACACCGCATTGAAATTAACTGTAGGCAGAGTAAATAAGTCGTAACTGACTCTACTTTTATGGTCTTTAATCGACGAGTACGCGCCATGAATTATTTGAAATTGCTGCTGATTACGATCGGGAGGATTATTCTTGACTTGCTGTAAATAAGCCTGTTTTATTTCATCATCACGGGCATCAGTTTCTACGCCCAGGATTTCGTATGGTGTTTGCATGATTGCGGATTAAAAAGGAAATGAAGTGGAGTTATTGTTTGCTGAAATACCAAAAACGTCAATAACATCATAAATATCCGTATCAATATCTATCAATAATTCATCAGCCGCCCTTAGCAGTATTAACGCAGAAAAAATCTCTGGGTTTTCCATCATGGCAAGGAATAAAGATTTTTCCTCTGCAACTGGCTGTGCTAATTCCTGAGTTAATTTTTCCGGTGTCAGTTTTTTCAATAATGATTCTGCCTTGCTATTAAGATCAATCATAACACGATCAGAGAGATGGCCGAATAGCTCTTCCAGAGGGTCACCGCCGATATCATCCCTTGCTTCAGTCATGCCACCCAATAGCCCTTTAAGAACCTCAAAAATTCGCTCGGGATGTACCTCGAAATAGCGACCCAGAAACTTGTCTATTAACATAGCCGTCGGGTAATCTTTATCTTCCCCAGCCTGTTTACTTGCATTTTCCAGGCGCTGAACTTCCCAAAAATCACAGTCTGCGGCCTCGCCATTGTTATCCGCATAGACTTGATAGTATATCCAGACTGGTTTTTTCCATTTCAATTGAGCGACTCGCGCACAATGGCGTAACAATTCAAAATATACAAAGCTATCTAGCACCTGACATAAGTTAAGCAGCAAATCCTCCGGGTAATCCTGATCGGAAAGTGATTTTTTTAATGGTGCTTTAATGTCATCCAGTGCCTTATATAAATATTCCCAGTTATCACTATCATTAGCGTACAACTTTAACTGCAGCATAAGTCTGGTCAACTCATGTGCTGTCAGTAAATACTCTTTTACTGCTGGTAATTCACGTAAAATAGTTGCTACAGATAGGCCGTTCAACAGGGATTCCATAATGGCCTGAAAATGACTATTAACGGGATCCGTATGCACACTAGCCAAAGCATTTATTATCTCTTGCAAACCCTGTTGCTTATCTGTATTGGCAAAACAAAGTAACGCACGCATTAACTGTGTTTGTTGGTCATAGGTTTTCCCAAGAGTTAGCTTTTCCGCCCGGTTAATTTCTTGTTCTACCAGACGGTAATTATTTTCACGCATCAGTCTTCGTACATGAGCTAAATAACTGGAAAATAATGTTTGTTTGGCAAAGGTATTGAGCGGATCAATCTTTAAAATTTTAGTCGCATACTGACTGGCTTTTTTATAGGTTTTTTTATTCGTCGCCGCTTTAACTGTCTGAGTCAATACCTCAACATCTTGCGGAAACTGCTCTAATGCCCTGTCCAGCCAATGCGTATATTCCTTGGCAGATGCTGCTTGCTGACTATAGTATTGAATAACCTGAAAATAGCTATGACGATCCTCGGGGGCATAGTCGAGACTTTCCTCTAGCAATTTAGTTCGTGCCAACCCTTCTGGCTCTCGAGTAGCCATATGACGCAGTATCAGTGCCGCTGGTAAATTATTATCAGCCTTATCAGCAGCTAAAATATTGAGACATTGCCTCCAGTAATAATCCGCATCATAAACATTATTACTCAGCTCGCAGCGTAGTGCCTTAACTCGATTGTCTTCAAATTCGCTAGGTTCACCAAAGTGCTTGATAAAATGTGTATTTCCAGCAGGATAATTAGCCAGTAATATCTGGCAAACAGACTGCGCTATTTCAGTACCAAGCAAATCCTGGTATTGAACCGCCAGATTAAATTGTACCTTGTCGGACAATTGATCATACTGACGGCTATAGTGTGCAATAAAATCCAGCTGCCTGTTATTCAGACCTTTGATTTCAGCGACTAAATGGCGCTGCTGATGGCTCAGTTGTAGCAATTCATTTGCAAGCTCTGCACCTTGTTTAGTGCAGGCAAGCAATATTTGTGCAGTCTGCGTATAGGGCGATACAGAAGGGATTTTAGTTAAAAGTTCCTGAGCTTGATTAGGCTCGTCGGACATAGCAACGATACCGTTACACAAGATACGAAAATCTCTAAAGGCAGAGCGGTAGGGTAATTGCTTTAAGGTCTGATTAAATTTTTCAGTATTATTATTCTGCAAAGCTAATACTGCAGTTTTGACAATCTTAAAATGGGCAATCAACACTGAATCTTGCGCCAAAAGCTGCTCAAATTCCGGGTGCCTGGTCAGCATCAAAAAACCTAAAACAGTGGCTAATGCGGGGTATTGTTTATCCAGTTGCTGTGCCGAAAGAGATGCTAAGCTGGTCTGTATATTAACCGGGTTATTGCTTAGCACCACCCAGGTAATATATTGATCGTAAGCCTCATAAGGCGGCTGGGTAAACTGGGGGTGGTTCTCCCATAGCGCCAGCGCTTCCTTATACATGTCTTTTGCTGCAAAGCCTATGGCTCGCTGTACATAACAGTTCGCTAATGGCTCCCGGCATAGGTCAGCATCAGGTGTCTGTAATAATTTTTCATACAGTTTTATCGCTTCTTTGTATTTTCCCGACTTGTGCAATGCCTGGGCCTGTTCCGCCAGACCCGGAATAGATACTTGTTTCTTCATTTAAACTGAGATGATTTTATGTAAAATAGTTGTAATCTGCTATAGATTCTAATATACAATTTCTAGCGACGTGATGCATAATCCTAAAAACCGCAGTTGACCGCTATAAACACTGTAAGTACCTAAGTATTAAAATTAATCATCGTAAATACTTATCACCTGTTGGGTGGGCATACTCCGCTTCACGGTTTTATGAATAAATCTGAACACGAAATACTGCCTGACATATTTTGTATAAACCCCATTCTCAATTGCCGTTTCTAGGATAATCCAGCATCTTTATAACACAGCAACACGCATGGATTCAATATGGTTTTGGCGGGGATAGATTTAGCCTGGCAAAGTAACAAAAATCTGACAGCGATCGCCTGTGGAGATATTGCCCAGAATGTATTGAGCGTTACTTCTATATACCCTGCTGTTTATGGAATTGAATCTGTGCTCGCTGTTATTAATGCAATAGATGAGCTTAAGGGTATCGCCATCGATGCGTCCGCATGGTAACTTGCCGCGCCACTAATACGACTTTATATCCCAATACTGATAGCGTGTGCTTATCAGAACAGTTGTTAAAGCCGAGTTTTAAGCATCTAGATAGTAAGTAATGGCAAATAAAATGCTGCCCTCACCCTGCCCTGATTGAAATTTTCTCGCTAAGTAAGCGGCTTAAATATAAAAAAGTCAAAGTGGCAGAAAAAAAGCTGGCAAATAAAACTCGCTGCATTATTACGTTAACTTTACGACAGCAAAATATAGTGGACCCCGGTTTTAAGACAGTAGTTTAAGTTGTAAACTGTGTCAAAGGGGTTAAAAAATGAGTACAACAAAAAAGCGTAAGAATCACACAGCAGAATTTAAGGCCAGAGTGGGTCTAGAAG
>Ga0209054_1000881_pt1 | contig 18307 bp, 21 predicted proteins | sample SaaInlV_DNA_200m_FD_184689 | JGI IMG/M metagenome (GOLD analysis project Ga0209054, IMG submission 184689) | Marine microbial communities from expanding oxygen minimum zones in the Saanich Inlet - SI075_LV_DNA_200m (SPAdes) (version 2) | ecosystem: Environmental > Aquatic > Marine > Unclassified... | reverse complement strand
TTTAGATTTCATCAAAGAATATCAGGAGAAATACCCTAATAAGATTGAAGTAATTTTATCAAATCTTGCGTTAAATGGAAACACAAATACATTTAGAATGTTTCTATATCTTAGTAAAATGTCATTCGCAACTATCGATTTCATAATTTGGTTAGATGACGATATATTTGTTTGTAAAAATTTTATAAAAAATGCTGATGCTTGGATAAAGAAATGTGCTAATTTCTCGTTATTTTCATCATTATATGTTCCATATAATAGTTATCAAATTGGTAAATTTATTAATTTTCGTCATTCTAAATTACATGAATTTTATGGTACATGTTGTACTATATTTAAACCTGAATTAATAAAATATCCATTAAAAGAATGGTTTCATAAACAGCATAATGCAGCTGAATTTAATCCTGATGTTCGATTCAGGGAAAGTATTCGAAAATACTTTTTTCGTATAAACAAAATATGTGTTTCTTATCCATCATTGGTTCAACATATGAATATTGGTTCATCAATCTATAAAAATAAAAAAAAGAATAAAGGTCATACAACAACAACTTTCGTAGGTGAAGATATAGATCCAAAATTTTATGAACAGTTATTATGAGTTTAATATTAAATAATAAATTATTATTTCTTATTAATGGATGTTCTCATTGTTGCATCAGGTAAATCATCAAGATTAATTAATTATACTAAGGATTATATACCAAAATATTTATTAAATATTGATAATTATCCGGCATTAATAACAATAATTAATTATTGGAAGAAATATGCACATCGATTTTTTTTAGTCATTGATGATAATTATAATACTTTAACAAATTTTGTAATTGATCATTTTCTTACTGAATTAAAAGAAAATATACATATATTTAATTATAATGAGCAAGATGGAACTGCATGTACAATAGATTATATATATACGAATCATTTAAGGCAATTTAATATTAAAAATTTATTAATTACATGGTGTGATATATTACCAAAGGAAGAATTAAATTTACATCATTTCAAGAATTATAAAAAAGATATAAATAATTTATTTGTATTTACGTATGGAGATAATTGTAGATATTTATTGGATGATAACAAAATTGTTGCAAATAAAAATGGTAATATAATTGGTATTTATTATATTGAAAATCTGGAATATAATATTAAAGATATTGAAAAGGGGAAAGATATTGTCGAGTATTTTAATAATCAAAATAATTTTAATAATATATATGAATATGAATTAAAAGATTTACTCGATTTTGGTGATGAAGATAAATACAAATCTATTATTAATTTACAAAATTCATGTGATAAAATTACATGTCGAAGTTTCAATGAAATTACTATTAAAAATAATAATATATTAAAGAAGGCAATTAATCCAAAAGGTGTTGAAGTAATTAAATATGAAATGAATTTTTATAAATATTTATTAGAAACAAATAATGAATTAATAAATTTATTTCCAAAAATTAATAATTTTTATGATACTGCATATTCCATGGTTTATCAAAAAAAATATATTAATTTATATAAATATTTAAATAACAATAACGAACAAAGTAACAATAACGAACAAAGTAACAATGAAAAACAAAATAACAATGAAAAAATAATAGTAAATATTATTCAAAAATTAAATTCATTACATATGTTTAATAAAAAAAAAATAAGTAAAAATCAGTTTTTATATGATATAAAAGCAGAAATATATGATAAAATTATTAATAGAATAAAAAATATTGAAGATATTATCAATTATTTTCCTAAATTTACAAAAGTGAATAATCTTTATATAGATGATTTTACGACGATTATTACTAAAATCCAGAAATATTTATTTGATTTTTATGAAACAATGGATGAATACGAATATTCTATTATTCACGGTGATACAAATTTTTCTAATATTTTAATTAATCCTGATAACGAAGAAATTAAATTTATTGATCCAAGAGGATATTTTTCTAAAAGTGAAATTTTCGGGTTAGTTGATTATGATTATGCTAAATTATTATATGGTATAAGTGGTTATGATAATTTCAATAATCATCATTTCTGCGTTGATTCAATAAATGAAAAAGAAATAAACTTTACAATAAAAACAATTAATGTATCAGATGAATTTATAAATAATAATTTTAATAAAGTTCATAAAATGCTTGTTGTTATTATATGGTTAGGTTTAGCTGAATATAATAAAAATAATATTTGGAAATGTATTACAAGTTATTATCATGGATTATATTTGGGTACATTATTGGATTTATAATTTTTTATTAGATGTTATAAGAATATGATTTATTCGAAACAATCGTAACTATCAATTACATCAATATTATATTTTTGTTTTATAATATCATTATAATAATAATTTGGTGATTTTATATGGATTGGTTTTATAGAATTAACACATGTTAATGCATGAACACCCGGATTACTATCTTCAAATCCGATCATTCTTTTATTTTTATAAATTTCAGCAATTTTTAAATAACATTCTGGATTTGGTTTTTTGTTATTAAAATCTTCTTTTGTATATATTTCATCAAATTGATTTAATAATGGATATATATTTTTAAGTATATTAATTGATATTATACTACTATTTGTAACAATTATTGCTTTCTTATTCTTTTTTTTAATTTTTTCTATAAATTTATCTACATTACCAATATAATCAATACGTGTATTTTCATCTTTAACAATATCATAGTAATATTCACTCTTTTTTTTATATACTTCAGATGTAAAATTTTTAAATAATTTTTCAAAATTAGTTCTATCTAAATCGTGTACTAATTTAAAATATTCATTCTGTGTTAAATTTATTTCATTATTATATTCTTTAATTGCTTTTAAATATGTTTTATAGTGATATGGTTCTGTATTCATTATAGTACCATCAAAATCAAATATAAACAGGTCATAATCATCAATATTATATTCCTCCATTTATAATATTATAAGTGAATAAAAATAAAATTAATTAAAATTGTAATTAAAATTGTAATTAAAATTGTAATTAAAATTGTAATTAAAATTGTAATTAAAATTGTAATTAAAATTGTAATTAAAATTGTAATTAAAATTGTAATCTTTTATAATCTTCTTCAAATATATTTTTTAAATATTCATTATCATATGATAAATTATAATTACTATTATTCTTTGTTGAATTTTTATTATATGATATATGATTTATTTTTATATTTAACATACACAATATTTTTAATAAATCTTCTTCCATATTTTCTTGATTTCCTATAAAACAACAAATATTTTCGTTCTTCTCATTAACAATATGACGTATTTGAGGCATAAAACAATGCCAATAAGACCAACAGTTTAGTTTCACAGAATTCTTGTAAAATAGTTCAAAGTTTATATTTTTATATTGTGATTTTTCCATACAATATTTATAACCTGAAATAAGTCTTTTAATTGGATCCCTTATAAATGTAAATATTCTGTAGTTATTCCATTTATCCTCATTCATATTCATAATTTTATTTAAGTGGGGTGATGTTTTATAATATAAATAAGTTCCAAATATTTTATTTTCATGTTTATCTACACTATTATCTATTATTTTACAAAAATATTGATGATCGGGTCTTTTTAAATAATAATTTTTAAATCCATAATTTTTACTTAGTATTGAACTTATGTATGAACCACCTGTTTTTGGTATATGTATATATAATGCTTTTAAATCATGATTTATAGAACACATTTAAACTAAAAATATTAATATTAATATTTTTAGTTTTATACTAATAAGTGTTTTTATTTTTTATAATTAAAAAATCAAAATTCAAAATATTCACCCATATTTGAATGAAGATTTGTTGCTAACTTCTTATCAACTTTTAAGGTTGTCTTTATTAAATATAAATATGATGTTCTCAAATTACACATAAAAAAAACGAACATAAATAAATCTTTAAAATCTCTATTAAAATTAAAATCTTCGTGCTTTGTTACTTTCATCATAGTTTTGTGTAGTAAATATACATGTTGGTACATTAAAATGATAGAATAAAGAATTAAAAGTTTATCCCATCCATGTATATCATTCTCCCCAAATAGAATTTGTCTAAGTTCTCTGGTATCTCTTTTAATTAACATATATTTTTGTAATTCATGTAATCCATTTACATCATCATTTATATTTTCATTTATATTTTCATTTATATTTTCATTTATATTTTCATTTATATTTTCATTTTCATTTATATCATCCATAACTTATATATTATACATATTAAATTTTAAGTATATTTACATTTTTTTTTTGAAGAAAACGCTTCTTTAATTATATTTTTTATAGGTAAATCTATATTTTTTAATTCATCACTGTTTAAATCTTTAAACCATTGAGGATATCCAGGTGCTGTATTATAAAATGGAAAAAAATATCGTTCATTTGAGCATTTTGAATTATCAAAATCTTTAAATATATTATTTAATTTCGTACCGTCGTTATTGTATTCATTGCATTTAGATGGTACATGATAATAGTTCCAATTATCTTTATCATGTAATTCGTCATGACATTGTTTTAAAACTTTTTTTCCAATATCATGATAATTAATTTTAGCATTATCTTTAATTTTATCTTTAACATTGGATACAATGCATTTCATATATTTCGTATTAGGTTTTGAACCCATTAGCCAATTTAATGGACTTCCATAACCATATAAACTTTTTGAACAAGATTTGTTATTATAACCACATCCAAATCCAACATAATCATAATGTTCTAATTTTTTATAATATGGGCATAAACATTTTAATACTAATATATCTGCATCCACCCATAAACCACCATATTTTTCTAATAATAAATATCTATATAAATCAGCTTTATGTTGTATTTTTAGATGATTTATTTGATAACTATCTAAATCTGGAATATATTTTCGTATTTTTTTTTCATCAAGATAAATTATATTAAAACAATCAGAACAATTATGAACAATAGACTCATAACATAAATCTATATATCCTGGTTTTTTATATCCAGGTAATGTTTCCCAAAACATCCATATATAAGGTTTTTTATTTACATCATGTTTAGTATATTTTTCAATTTCTGTGTTAGTATTATTAATATAGTATTTATAAAATATGATTATCGAAAATATAATTAATATAATATAAATAATATATATAATATTCAATGATTTTTTATACTTCATACTATAAATGTATATAATTTTATTGAAAATATGATTTTTTATAATTAATTATTTTCGAATTACGTGTATATATTTTTATCATATTATACTATATAATGAATCATAGTTTAATTAGTAAATCTATTGCCGAAATGCTCGGAACTTTCGTATTTTTAGGTGTAATAATCACCGTCATCAATGATAAATCATCTGTATCTAATTGGCTTAAAATTGGTTTTGCTTTATCAATATCAATAGTACTATTTGGAGGAATATCTGGAGGTAATTTTAATCCAGCTGTATCTTTTATGTTATTTATGAATAATCAATTAACATCAACAGAATTATGTGCATATATTATATCACAAATTATTGGTGCTATATTTGCTTATTATTATTTTATTACATTTAGTAAAGAGTAAAAAACATTTATTTTTTAATTTCCAGAAATATAATTTTTAATATTATTAATAATTATATGGAGAAAGAATCAAAAATAAGCAATGGAGAAAATGTTGAACATTTTACAAAAATAGTTAATGGTAATTTATTAAATAATTATATGAAAAAAAAATTTAATTTTCTTTGTTCATTAACAGCTATTAATTCAAATATACCCTATTGTGGGGGGTCTTATATTGGAAATAGACATATTTTAACTGCTGCACATTGTGTGGATGGAATTAATAAATCGCAAATAGTTGCACGATTTAACAAGGATAATTTAAATGACAAAGGTATCTATTTTAAAATTAGAAAGATTAAAATTCATCCTCAATATAATAGTAAAACACTGGATAATGACATTGCTATAATTTATTTATATGAAAAACCTTCTAAATATAATGTAAACCAAATTTATTTACCTACAGAGAAATTATCAAAACAAATATATCTTAAAAATAAATTTGCGTTTATATTAGGATATGGTGTTAAAAATTATGGAGGGAATCAACCATTTAATTTACAAGGATCTCTAATTCGTATTATGGATCAATCTCAAACTGATATTCCAAAAAACTGGGTTACAAAAAATATGGTGATAGCAGGTGATTATAATGATATAAATAATCCAAATGATAATGAAGATACTTGTCAAGGTGATTCAGGGGGTCCTCTTTTTGGTAGATATGGAAAAAATAGATCAATGATATTAATGGGTTTAACGAGTTGGGGTATAAATTGTGCTCTTGATAGATATCCTGGAGTATATACAAAAGTTGGAAATTATACAAATTGGATTTACAAAAATGTTTAAATATTATAAATAAAATAATATAAAAGAATATTATTATTAATAATTATAAAATGGATTTACAAATGGAAAAACAAGAAATTAAAGAAGAAAAGAAAATACCTAATATTTTTTGGTATCAAACAAAAGAAAATATTGTAGTAGATATTTATATTGAGAAATTAAAGAAGGAACTTGTTAAAATTGATGATAATAATTTTAGTATTGATTATGAAAATTATGCAATATCATTTGATTTTTACAAAGATGTAAATAATATTGAATTTAAAGAAACAGATAGATATTTAAGAATTATTATTGAAAAAGAAAGTAATGAAAAATATTGGAATTATTTGAATAAAAATAATACTTATAAAAATAATATTAAAGTAAATTGGGATAATTGGCATGATGAAGATGAATCAAGTGATACAGAGGATAATACAAATTTTAACCAAATGATGGGGGGAATGAATCCTGAAATGATGCAAGGCATGGGAGGAATGGAAGGAATGAATCCTGAAATGATGCAAGGTATGAATCCTGAAATGATGCAAGGTATGAATCCTGAAATGATGCAAGGTATGGGAGGTATGAATCCTGAAATGATGCAAGGTATGGGAGGTATGAATCCTGAAATGATGCAAGGTATGAGTCCTGAAATGATGCAAGGTATGGGAGGTATGAATCCTGAAATGATGCAAGGTATGAGTCCTGAAATGATGCAAGGTATGAGTCCTGAAATGATGCAAGGTATGAGTCCTGAAATGATGCAAGGTATGAGTCCTGAAATGATGCAAGGTATGAGTCCTGAAATGATGCAAGGTATGAGTCCTGAAATGATGCAAGGTATGAGTCCTGAAATGATGAGCGCATTTTCTACACCAAACAACATTGATAATGTTACCGGTTCGGTTCCAACTGAGTATGATGATAATCACACAATAAATGACTCCGATTCTGACGCAACCAAAGTATGTAATGCGTGTGAAAGTGAGGACTTTGATAAATGTTATTGTGTTCCTTGTTCCGATTGTGATAAAAATAAATCTTGTATGAGTTGCGGGGAAAATTATTGTGAAACTTGTTTAGATTATATGTGCGGGGATTGCAATATGATGGTATGTGGTCTATGTATGAAAATGTATAGTGGAACGGGAGAAGATTGTAGATGCGAAGGTACTTGCGATGAATGTGGTGAACAAACACATATGGCCGACGATGGACATATTTGCGACGATTGTGGGACAAGAACCTGCGGAAGTTGTCATTGCGAATGCGTTGAAAGTGAGAGTGAGAGTGAGAGTGGAGACATTAATAGTGGAGACATTGATAGTGGAGACGTTGATAGTGGAGACGTTGGTAGTGGAGACGTTGATAGTGGAGACGTTGGTAGTGGAGACGTTGGTAGTGGAGACGTTGATAGTGGAGACGTTGATAGTGGAGACGTTGATAGTGGAGACGTTGATAGTGGAGACGTTGATAGTGGAGATGATGATTATGGAGATATGCCGGAATTAGTAAGTATAGATGAAAATATTATAATTAAAAATGAAAGTAATCCAAATATACTTGGTATTCCAGGAATGGAAAATGATGAATGTTTAGAAGATATACGTGAATTATCTAATTAAATAATTCATAAAATAAATAAATATATTATTATATATTATATATTAATATGAATACGAATACGAATACGAATATTAAAGTTAAAATACCTTTTATAATGAATGGTGGTGATAATAAAAATATATATAATAGCGAAGAAATTGAATTAAATTTTAAATTACAAAATTTAACTTTATTAGGAATAATTGATAAACTTACAAAAAAAAAAGAAGAAGAAGATAAAGATACATATAATTTAATTAAAGCATCAAATACAAAAGACTATTATAAAAATAAAAATAAAAAATAATTATAATTTAATGAATTGAGTTATTCAATTGAGTTAGATCTTTGTCTTTTATTAGTAGGATATATATATGTCGGTTTTTCATCGACATAAAATTGTTCAATATTATAGGTGATATATTTATATGGATCAATATAGGAAATATCATTTCTAACATGTTTATCAAATGTTGTATTATTGAATGTATTTAGTCCATATACTGGAGTATTTCCATATCCTAAAACTTCTGCGATAAAAACATCATTTGCACCTTCTATTAAACCTGTGGTATGTAAATCTCTATTGAGAGTTATTAGTTTAACTCTATTATAGTATGAATATGTAGTCCATTTTGAATAATCAAAATTATTGAATGATTCTGTGAATGATTCTGTAAATTTTCTTTTATTATTCATTATACTAAGTAATTCATTATAGTAATTTATTATTATAATGAATCAATTTTTTTCAATAAATATTAATAAAAAAATGATTTTTATTAAATAGTATATGTAATATAAAATAATTATGGAAAAATTCGATAGTTGTAAATTTACAGATTATAGTTCTGAAATGATTGATAAATATAATGAAATAATCAATAAAGATAAAAAAACTAAAAAAGAGTCAGAAATAATTAATAAATATAAAATAATGAATGAACAAGACCATAAAAACATTGTACTAAAAAAATATAATAATATTATTAATACAACATGTAAAGTAGATCATGATGGAAGTGATGAATATGGATTTTTATCAAATTTATATACATTTACAATATATTATAGCAAAGAATATAAAATGTATATCGACGAATGGTATCGTGAAGATTGGTTTAATTGTGAAGATATTGAAATATATGAATTAGTAAAAAGAAAGACTTAGTTTAATAATAAAGTAAAAATTATAAAGTAAAATATGTATGTTACAGCATTATTTATAGATGGTGATAACATAGGAATAAATAATATTAATTTCACATTATTATTTAATAAAATTAAATCAGAAAATAATTTAATTATCAATAGAGTATATTGTGATTGGAAGTTAGAACAAATGAATAATTTTTGGAATAATAATATTATTGAACATGGTTTAGAAGAAATACAAATAACAAGATTATCAGGTAAGAATAGTACAGATAATAAGATTATTGTAGATGCTATGGATTGTTTATATAAATATAAACATATTGATAAATTTATTTTATTAGGATGTGATAAAGATTATATATCACTAATTAGGCGCATTAGAGAAGAAAATAAAATATTTGAATGTTTTGGATTAAAAAATCAAGTTTCATTAAGTTTAATAAATTCATGTACAAAATATCATGATATTCATGAATATATTAATACAAGTAATACAAGTAATACAAGTAATACAAGTAATACAAGTAATACAAGTAATACAAGTAATACAAGTAATACAAGTAATACAAGTAATAAAAGTAATAAAAGTAATAAAAGTAATAAAAGTAATAAAAGTAATAAAAGTAATAAAAATAATACATGTAATCTAAATAATATAGATGAAGAACAATTTAGATTATTAAATGAAATTATTACAGTAAAAAAAGAAATATCAATAAGCAAATTAAAGAAAAAAATTAAAGAAAAAGAGAAGAAAAATTTATTTGGAAAAGATTTTAATAATATAGATATATTAATTAAAAATAAATTTTATGAATATTTTGACATAAAAAGAGTATTCGATAAATTTATTGTTTATAAAATAAGACGATAAAAGATAAAAAGATAGTATTATTATTTTCTACATTTTTCGTAATTTTTTATAAACCATTTTACAGAGTCTTTTATACCAATATCAATTGTTGTAAAATTAAAATCACCAATTAAATTCATTAATTTTTTATTACATGCTGTTTTCTTATATTGTCCATCAGAAAATTTTGTATCAAATGTTAAATTATCTTCATAATCAAAACATTTTGCGATTAATTGTGCCACATGTTCAATACTAACTTCATCTTTTTCATTTACTGATAAAATAATACTATCTTTTTTATCATATTTATCTAATGTCCATATAATTAATTTTGCTAAATCTTTTGAATAAATAAATTGTCGTAATGGTTTTCCTGAACCTTTAACCATAAATTTTTCATTATTTTCTTTATTTAAATAACATCTATGTATTAATGATGGAATAACATGTCCATCATCTAATGAGTAATTATCATTTGGTCCATATATATTTGTAGGTATAATACAAATAAAATTATCACCATATTGTTGTTGATATGCCATACTTTGTACTTCTAACATTCGTTTAGCATATGCGTAAGCATCATTTGAATGATGTGGTGGTCCATTATGCAACATTGATTCATCAATTGGATATGTTGTATTATCAGGGAATATACAAGTCGATAAACAACTAACAACTTTTTTAACCTTATATTTATGAGCATATTTTAGGACATTATTATTTATGAGTATATTTTTTTCATACATATCTACTTTATGGTTCATATTTTTGAATAACCCGCCAACAAAAGCAGCTAAATGTATAACATAATCTGGTTTAATTTTTTCAAATAAATTATTTGTTTGTTCAGAATTTGTTAAGTCACAATTTTGACTTCCAATAAATATAAATAAATAATTATAATCTTTTGAAATATTTTCAATAGCTTTACCAATTAATCCAGTACCACCTGTAACTAATACAATATTTGTCATATATTATAAATAATTATATAAATAATTTAATTATAACATATTAAATTAAATTCCAATAAATTAAATCCTATAAATAATATTTAAATATTAAATGTTTTTTTATGTATTAATAATAGATTCATGAATTATATAACAATTAATTATTTCATTATTTTAATTTTAATTTTAATTTTAATTCTAATATATTATTCTATTTTAAAAAAAAAAGAAACAAAAGAACATTATTGTAAAGTACCAAAAACAAATCGCCAAGGAGAACCTAATTATTTTGATATTGATTTAAATTCACGAGGTCAAGATAATATCACAAATAATAATTGTGATAAATATTGGAAAAAAAATCCAAACGAATCAAATAGTGTAATAGAATTAAATGAATCAATACCTATTCCTGGTGACCAACTTAAATTACCAAAAAGTAGTGGACAGGATAATTTATATAAATTTGGGTTAATTAATTTTTTAAAATTAATTAAATTATTAAATGATAAAGATATAAATCAAGATTTATATAATAAATCCACAAAATTAGTAATTAATCCAATTACAAAAGAGAAATTAAGTTATGAATACGAAGTTGAATTTTTTATTACTAATTTAAATAATAAAACGGATATTAAAAGATTTAATGAATATAATCCTGTTCAAAAAAATACATTTAACACGATTAATAGTCCTATTAATGAAGTTAATATTTTAAATAGTGAATTTTTAACAAGAATTAATAAAGAACAAATTAAGATTATGACCAAAAAAGACTTAGTTTTAAATGGAACATTAGATTATCAAATATATAATTATCGAATAATTGATATTAAATATATTGAATCAAATATAAATAAACCATTATTTGTTTTACAAGTAAATTTATTTCAAGAATATAATTATTATATAAATAGTTTTACATATATTGGATATATTAATGAAAATAAAAAATCTATACTTTATAATGTTGATTTTATTGGAATTTTACCAAATTCAGATTTTTTAAGTATACCAGGGAATGATACGAATTTACCAAATAATTTTTTTATTTTAAATAAAAATTTTAATGATTTCCAACCGAGAATCAAAGATATAAATAAATCAATAGAAATTATAGATAATAAGAAGAAATTAAATTCTCTTGCATCAAATTATGCATGTTTTAATACAAATATAAATTCCGAACAAACAATATTAAATTATAATAATAAAACTTTATGCGAGTCATCTGTTGATGTATATGGGAGACAAAAGGAAGTTGGTATATATGATAAACCATGTATTAAAAATGAAGAATGTCCATTTTATAAATCAAATAAAAATTACACAAATAATTATGGTGGTTGTAAAAATGGAAAATGTGAATTACCAACAAATATGAAAAATATTGGTTATCATTATTATAGTTATGATAAGAATTATAGTCCATTATGTTATAATTGTGATTCAAATGAAACTAAAAAAAAATATAATATTTTATCTACAGGAATAAATAGTTGTTGTGATAAACAAACAAATTTAAAAAGTCCAGACTATTCTTTTAACAATGATACAGTAACCAGGATAAATTATTATAATAAAAAGAATTATAAACATAAAAGTTTAATATAATAATATTAATAATATTAATAATATTAATAATATTAATAATATTAATAATATTAATAATATTAATAACATTAATAATATTAATAATATATAAATGAATAAATGGTATGACGAATTGAATAAAGCACCATGGACTCCACCTGGTTATGTTTTTGGAATAGTATGGTCAATACTATATACATTAATGATTATATCATTTTTAATGGTATTTTTAGATAAAAAATGTTATCCATATTGTTCACCATTAACTTATTTTTTAATACAATTAGGATTAAATCTAATATGGACTACTGTTTTTTTTAAATGGAGAATGATATTACCAGCATTAATATTGCTATTCTTGATATTATTATTTACATATTATACATATAAAACATTTAAACCTATAAATAAGATAGCAAGTTACTTATTAATACCATATATATTATGGTTATGTGTTGCTATTAGTTTAAATATATATATAGTAACAAATAATAAAATTTTGTAAAAATAAATTATTCCATCATTCCATTCCATTGTTTATTAATAATTCTTTGGTGCATTCTTTTTTTCCAACAAAATATTTACAATTTGGTGAATCAATATTTGTTATATAACCATTCTTTTTAAATATCTTTAATATATTACTATGGAATGGTATATATTTGATTAAATCGAAAGATGGCTCTATTTGATCAATTTGAAATGCTGTATTTTGAAAAGTATTTCTATATTCCAGTAAAAAGCTAAATATATCATCAATTAAGGTTGGATTAATTTGTTGATTACAAATTAATAATTCATGGATGGTTAATAATTTTATATTTGGGTTGTAATTAAAATATTTATAATTACCAAATTTTTTGGGTAAATATTTTTGAGTAATTTTATTTAAATCGAAATAAGTTATTTTACTAAAATCATTTTTTTTAAAGAAAATATTACTCATTTTTACATTTAAATCAAATGGTAAAATTATTATTTCATTATTAAAATCATAATTTAAAAAATCATTAAAATCATCATTGGGTAATTCAGAAAAAAATAATATAATTTCTATTTTATCTTCTTTAAGTGCATTAAATAAATCTTTTTTATTTTTATAAATGATAATATTATTTTTATTGTATTCTTTATTTAAATCTTGAAATAATTTCTGATAAAAATAGAATATTGTATTTGTTTCATTTAATATACCAATTTTTGAAGAATATGGTATATCTTGAATAGTGTGAAAATTATATTTTAATTTTGTTAAAGATAATAGATAAATATTATTAAGAATACTTATTAATTTTATATTATCATTTTTATTTTGTAAATATATTGGCAATGTTATATTAGAAATTGAATTATTCTTATTAGATAGATAATTTATATTATCTTTATAATCTGTTAATTTTATTAAATTTGTTTTAACAATTTTTGACTTCGCCAATAACTTTTTATTAAAATTTTCGAAAAATGTGAAAGAAGCACTATTTGAATATATATATATTTCCTTATAATTCATTTTATGTTTAAAATAATTTTTATTATAATCATTGTCTATATAAAATTTTCTTAATAAATTTGATTCCACGTTATAAAATGGTAAAAAATAAGTATGATAATTTTCTTGTATGATTAAATATTTATTTAAAAATATGAAAATTATTAATATAATTAAAAATATAATTAAAAATAATAATATATTATACTCCATACTACTATAGTATTATTTATTTTTTAATTATAAAATAATTTTTTAAAAATTTGGAAATAATAATCTTCTTCTTAATTAATAGTGTAATGGAATTTGATTTAAAATTCGTAATTATTATTTATACAATTTTAATAGTTTTATTATATTTGCATAATAATAATTTATTTAATTTAAATGTAGAGAAGAAAAATAAAAAGGTAATTTATTTATCTTTTTTATTAATTATATTAGCAATTATTTCATTTTATGTTAAAATATTATATGAATGTTTTTTTGGTTAAAAAAATATTAAATTATAAATATGGATAGAAATATTAAATTAATTATAAAAAAAAAAGAATCTATAAATAAATCATTTTATAATTTTGATATTATTGATAAAATAAATAATATCAATATATTTACTTATGAGAAACCAAAACATATTTATATCAATGATATATTCAATAATTGTAAATCAACGATATATAAATATATAATTAAATATATATTTATTTTATTACTTACTTATTTTATATTTATTTAATTATACTTAAAGATAATATAAGTATATATCTCATAATGGAACAACAAAATAAATCAGATGATATATCTAAACAAGAAATGGACTTAAAACAGGAACAAATGGATGAACCAATTATTTCTGCTATATCATGTGAAGATGATGTAATCGACAATGAAGGCGATGAAGATGATGAAGAAGAATATGATTATAATGAACAACAAAGTGATTGTAGTAGTGATATGGGAAGTGAAAATCAAAAAGTTCCTATTGATTTATCAGACAATGATTTTTATAAAGGAATATGTACATTATTAGAAGATGATCATGGTAATAATATTTTAGAATATATTAGTTTATTACATACTGAATTAATTGGTGTTAATAAAAATTTACGTTCAATGAATAAAAATATGACTAAAATTGCTAGTTGTGCCGAATTAATTGCTAAAAAAAAGGTTTAAGATTTATTGTTAAAATTTTAAAAAAATAAAAAAATATGAAAATTAAAATTAATATTTATTATTTACTAATATTAATATATATAAAAAAGTAATTAGAGATGAATTATTTTGATAAATATGAAGATTATGATGAAAATGATATAACTTTTCATAAGTTAATTAAAATAGAAGATTCTTATTATATCAATGACATTGAAGTTGAAAATAATAGAGGAATCAGTGAAGATTTGGTAGTTATTAAAGATAATAAAGTAATTAATATAAAAGAGAGAAATAATGAAAAAATAGTTGGATATATAAATTTAAATTCTCCGTATAAAATGAAAATAAATAATAAAATATATCATTTATTTAACCCACTTGATAAAAAATATGAACAGTTTTATGTATCATTGAATACAGATAAATATAAAGGAAAGATTTATACAATAATTAATTTTAAATGTTGGGATGAAAATAGTAAATATCCTCATGGTAATTTAATTGATATAATTGGAAAAGTTGGAGATATTGATAATGATATATTAGCATTAATGTATCATTATCAAGTATATCAAAAAAAGATGACAATTGATAAAAATAAGATAAATAATGATATAGAATACGTGACTAATTTAAAGAAAAGTGATTGTGAATACAACATTTTCACAATTGATCCAAAAGGGTCAAAGGATTTAGATGATGGATTTCATTTTGAAAAAAAAGAAAATAATATATTTGAAATTGGTATTCATATTGCGTGTCCTATTCTATTTTTAAAAGAATATTTACATGAAATATTAAATAGATGTTGTACGGTCTATACAAATAAGAATATTAATTTAATACCCGATATTTATAGTGAAAATATATGTTCATTATTAGAAAAAAAAAATAGAAAAACAATGTCAATCATATTACAATTTAATGAAAGGTGTGAATGTATTGGACAAGAAATTAAAGAATCATCTGTTTATATTATGAAAAATTACGACTATGATACATTTGATGAAAAACATTATAATTCCGATAGGTTTCAAGAATGGATTCAATTATCAGAAAGATATTTTAATAGTAAATTAGATTCACATACAATTGTTGAAAAATGGATGATTTCGACTAATAAAATAATCGCAAAACATTTAATAAACAATAATTTTGAAAATGTGATTTTAAGAGTATTTGAAGAAAAAAATGATGAATCACAAATAGTAAAAAATGATGAAATATTAAATAAAATTATACATCAATATAAACAAGACGCAGCTGTTTATAAATTATATAATGAAGAAAAGAAATTATCATTTATTCATAGTAGTTTCGATGGAAGTTATTATACACATTTTACATCGCCAATAAGAAGAAGTATTGATTTTTATAATCAATCTTTATTATTAGATAAAATATCAACATCAGGATCAATTAATAAAAAAGAATTAGAAGTAATTTTAGATAAATATACACAATATGAAAAAAAATTAAAAAAGTTTTATCGAAGTCAAACTTTATTAAAATTTATTAATGAAAATGATACTAATATGTTAGAAGAAGAAGCATATATTATTCGAATAAAAAAGAATAAATTAAGATTATATTTATCTAATTATAAAATTGAAGTTGAAGCATTCTTATTTAAATATAAATTTATGGAATTATTTGATGCAAGTTATTTATTTGATAATAATTCTATCACTTATATACATTATAATAATGATGGAAAAGAATATGAATATAATTTATATGATAAACTTAAGATACAAGTTTATTTTTATCCAAAAGAGGTTTCTATTTTGGATAAAATAAAAATAAAAATATGTTAATATTTTTTAACATAGTAGAATTAGAATTAGAATACCCAATTACTATTAATATCAATTATTATATATGTTTCTGTTCCTTTATTATGTTCAGAATATATTCTTAAATCACCATTAAATGTTTTTAATAAAATACGTGATATAGGAAGTCCATAACCAAGTCCTGATAATGGATTATCTGATTCACAACTATTATCATAATTTATTTTCGTTGTTGTAAAACTAAATTTCCATATATTATCCATATTTTCTTCTTTAATGCCAATTCCATTATCTTTTATTTTTATTATATATAAATTATTATCATTAAAACACGTAATATCTATTTTTGGATTATCTATTTCTTTTAGTGCAACTAAACTATTTTTCAGAATTTCCATTATTGAGTAATATAAATAACCGGAAGGATACATAAAATGAGTATCATCAATATTTATATTAATTTCTGGTTTATTACATTTATGTATATTTGACAATGAATATAAATCTAAAATTGCGTCTTCAACTAAATGTTTTACATTACAATTTTTATATATTACTCCCATTTTATTAGGATTTTCTTTAAAATAATCTAAATAATTATCAATTATAAATCTTGTTTTTGCTCTATTGGAATAAAAATTTGATAAAAAATAATCAATATCATTTGTTATAAGATTCGATTTTTTTAATTTATTAATTCCTATTGACATTGTTGATAATGTTAAACTATGTCTATTATGTATAATATTTATTTTATTTCTGAATGATTCACAATCGTTAATAGTAGTTGGCTTTTTTATATTTGTAATATCATCTAATGATTTAACATACCAATCTCTAACTTTAAATATCTCATGTGTACTATCTAAATCAATTGGTAATTTTTCTAAATCTTGAATTCTTTTAGACAATCTTATAGGTAATTCTTGGTATAAAAATTGACTACTACTAATAATTTTATTTTTATAAGTTAAATTATTCATATTTAATAAAAATTTTTTAGTGACAATTGTTTCCGATTTATTGCGTAAACTATTTATAATATGATATGAATAGTTTGATATTCTAAAAGAAGACATATCTTTAATATTATAATATAATAATTTTTAGATATTATACTTAAAAATAAATCAATTAAAAATATATATATGGGTAATACTGAATCTGTGCCTGCGACAAATGCAATAATAAAGAAAAAAAAAAAAAAAAAAAAAAAAAATAATTAAAAAAAAAAAAAAAAAAAAAAAAAAAAAAAAAAAAA
>Ga0209054_1000852_pt1 | contig 18711 bp, 18 predicted proteins | sample SaaInlV_DNA_200m_FD_184689 | JGI IMG/M metagenome (GOLD analysis project Ga0209054, IMG submission 184689) | Marine microbial communities from expanding oxygen minimum zones in the Saanich Inlet - SI075_LV_DNA_200m (SPAdes) (version 2) | ecosystem: Environmental > Aquatic > Marine > Unclassified... | reverse complement strand
TTTGTTTTTTGGAATGTATTTCAAAACATCTGGCTCCATTACATAACATCCCATATTGATATTTGCTTTAATCTCTGGTTTTTCTTCCCAACTTACCACTTTGCCTGTTTTTGAAGTATCAATTACTCCATATTCTAAATTAGTTTTGTATTCATTTAGACCCATAGTAACAAATGATTTTTTTGCTTTGTGTTGTTTGATCATATTTCTAAGACTAAAATCAAATATTGAATCGCCATACACGCAAACAAAAGTGTCATCGATAAATTCTTCTGCAGTTTTAAGTTGACCTGCAGTAGCTAACGGTTTATTTGAAATTGCGTATTCTATATTGACGCCAAATTTTCCCCCATCTTCAAAATAATCCTCAATTGTTTTTCGAAGATAACTTACACACAACACAATTGATTTTACTCCGTTTTTTTTATTCCACTCTATGAGATGTTCTAAAATTGGTTTTTTGCCTAATGGTAACATGGGTTTTGGTGTTTTTTTTGTTAATGGGAGTAATCTTGTACCTAATCCTCCTGCTAAAATTACTGCCTTCACAAATCCTATTTGATCTGCTGACTATTTATGTTCAAGGATGATTTTAGACTAGAATTTCATCCTGAAATTTTTGATATTTTTTTTAAAATATTTTTTGGTGTATCTCCAAAAATTATAATCATTGGCTCTTTTCCAAAATCTCCTTCATGAAAAATTACATCTGGTGGTTCTTTCATATTTTTGATTGCACTTTTAATTCCCCATTCTATGGTTGAACCTTTGTTTTTTACATTATTTGGCTCTTGATTTCTATCGTATTTTGAAACAATTAATTTTAATTTTTTTATTTTTGATATGGTTGTATTTTGATATTTGATATTTATTGCAGATTGTATTTGTGGAAATTTTTTATTCACTGTTAATAGTGCTGTTGCAACATGTTTTGAACCTCCATATTCCAAATCTCCTGCAACTATGATTCTTTTTCCTGCTTTGATGATTCTTCCTGAAATTCCTAGAATTTCTTTTGTTGATTTTGGTTTTTCTTTAGAATATACAAAATTTGTTTGGCATTCTGGAATATTTTTGTAAATATCTTTAATCTCTGTGAATTTTTGAATTGATTCAGACAGTTCTGTCTTTATACTGTCTTTTTTGTAAATATCTGTAATCGCAATTCCTTTTCCTGCCTTTTTTGCATTTTTGATTGAATCATACGTATACTGTTTGGCAAATCTAAGTGATTCCTTGACTGATTTGTTTTTTGCCAATGAAAACAGAACTGCTGATGAATAATTTCCCCCACTACCATGATTAATTTTTGAAATTTTTCCCCCTGAAATAAAGTATTTTTTATTTTTCTCTAAAATAAAATCTGATATTTTACCTCCCTGTGTTTGAATTCCTGTAATTGATACATTTTTTGCGCCCATTATCTGAATCTTCTTTGCAGTTCTTTCAGGCATAATTTTTGAATTAATTTTAGTTTTGGATAAAATTTCTGCTTCGTATTTGTTTGGTGTAATCACTGTTGCAAGAGGAATTATGTATTTTTGATAATCCTTGATAGCTGATTTTTTTAATAATTCCCCACCTGTAGTTGATTTGATAACCGGATCAACTACCATTGGAATTTTTAATTTTTTTAATTGTTGATAAATGATTTTAATTATTTGTGAGTCATACACCATTCCAATTTTAATTCCATCAATTTTGAAATCAGAAATTATTGATTGTAATTGACTCTTCAAAATTTTCTCTGATACTTGTTCTACCATTCCAAATTTTGAAGTATTTTGTGCTGTAACTGCTGTAATCACTGTTAACCAATGAACCTTTGATGGAAATATTCTAAGATCACTTTGGATACCTGCACCTGATGATGGATCAGAACCTCCAATTGAAAGTAAATTCATAATTAACATTTGTTCCAAGTACTAATCTATTTTTCTTTTATTTTTCATGTGGTATCTATTTTATACTTTGAAGATTTACTTTATGTTGTGACTAAAATCCCAATGGTTGATAATTCTGTCCCTGAGGAATTAAGATGTACCACTTGTCTGTTACCTATGCAATACCAGTCTAAAAAAAATGGAAAATTCTTGTGGCAATGTTTCAAGTGCGGAAAACAATATCTTATTTCTGATGATGCAGTTGATGTTGAAGAACATTGGAGTCCGCCTAGGTAATTTCTATGTCTGATATTGAATCCTTGAAATCTGAAAATCAAAAACTTCGAGAATACATTTCTTTAATTTCATCTGAAATTGAATTTAATGATAGAGTTCATGAAATAAAACAAAATTTTAAGGATTCTCCTGATTTAGAACGGATAATTGTGCCTATTTTGGATAGAATTAATAAAATTAAATCTGAAAAATCATCTCTTGCAACTGAATTAAACTTGAATTAATTTCTAAGATGATGCTTGAGTTACACAATCAAAAGAACAGAATTCATCTTTCATGCTTTGAAATTCTCTTCCACAATGCATGCATTCTCTAACTGTTCTCATGGTATCTTCATGTACTAATATCATATAAGACCGATCAAATTCTTTATTATACTAGTAAAAATTTCTCTGCATTTTTGATTTTTTTTATCTTTTTTCGTGATTGTTTAAATCAGGTAAAAGCACAGAATATGTTATGGCAACCCAAATGACTTCTGCCCGCCGAGGCATTGCAACTGATGAAATGAAACAAGTTGCAAAAGATGAGGACGTTTCACTTGATTGGCTAATTCCAAAAATTGCAAGTGGTTCAATTATAATTCCTAGCAATAATGTCCGATCTCAAAAAATTCACAATGTTGGAATTGGTAAAGGTCTTAAAACTAAAGTTAATGTAAATATTGGAACTTCAACTCTAAATGTAGACTTGGATGCAGAAATTGAAAAAGCCAAAGTTGCTATAAAATATCATGCTGATACAATAATGGATCTTAGTGATGGCGGTGATGTCAAAAAAATAAGAAGAGCACTTTTGGAAACTGCCCCTATTACTTTTGGAACTGTTCCAATCTATGAGGCTTATAATTATGGTGTTGAAGTTCATAAAAACCCTTTAAACTTAACTGAAGATGATTTTCTAAAAGCGTTTGAAAACAATGCAAAAGATGGAGTTGATTACACTACTATCCATTGCGGGATTACAAAAGATATTGCAAAAAGAATTTTAAAAGTTCAGAGGTATGGTGGTGTTGTCAGTAAAGGCGGAACTCTTACTGCGGCATGGATGTTAAAACATGATAAAGAAAATCCATATCTAACTCATTATGATTATTTGGTTGAGATTGCTAAAAAATATGATGTGACATTTAGTCTCGGCGATGCACTTAGACCAGGCTCAATATTGGATTCTCACGATGAATTGCAGGTTCAAGAAATGATCAATATCTCACAATTAACTAAACGTGCACATGAACAAGATATCCAAGTAATGGTTGAAGGTCCTGGACATGTTCCATTAAATGAAGTTGCAGCAAATGTTAGACTTGCAAAGTCTCTCATTGGAGATGTTCCATATTATGTTCTTGGTCCTTTGGTAACTGATATTGCATCTGGTCATGACCATATTGCAAGTGCAATTGGCGCTGCAGTTTCAGCAAGTGAAGGTGTTGATCTTTTGTGCTATCTTACTCCATCCGAACATTTAGCTTTACCCAATGCTGACGAAGTAAAAGCTGGATTAATCGCATATAGAATAGCAGCACATGCTGGTGATCTTGTAAAGATTCGTGATAAGGTGATTAAATGGGATATGGAGATGACTGAAGCTCGACGTACTTTGGATTGGGAAAAACAACTTGCATTGTCCATTGATCCTGAAAAGGCAGCAGAAATCCATAGTAGAACTGGACAGCATCCTGGAAATAACGTACCTTGTACCATGTGTGGTGGTGCATGTGTTTACATGATGTTGCCTCAGCAAAAAAAATACGAAAAAGAAAATAAAAATTTACAACAAACTGAGTAACACTTTTTGAAGATTAGGAACTGTTTCATAATTTTCTAGTTCATCTATATTTATCCATTTGAATTCTGAATTTTCCCAATTGAGTTTAATGGTTGGATTTTTTGTTTCAAACAAGAATGGAAATATTTCCCATTCGTGATTTTCATATTGTGGTGAATTCACTTTCATTTCTTCTACTGCTTTGATTAGTTTGATTTTCTCTTCTGTAATTCCTGCCTCTTCAAAAATCTCAATCTTTGCTCTTTTTAGTGGCTCTTCATCATTTTCGATAATTCCGCTTACTCCTGCCCACAAACCTTTCATTGTTTTTACTTTGTTGCTTCTTTTTAGAATCAATAATTTCTCATTATCTTTAATGAAAGATGTAACTATCTTAGTTGAGTACATTTTTGCTATTTTTCAACAGCTTTTACCATCTTTGCTAATCTTTTGTAGGATTCATCAACGTCTGTATGCTTTGCTAATCTTTCTTGACATTCCTTGACATACTCTATTACTTCATCAGTTTTTGATTCTTGAACTGCTGTTAGTAATCTTCCTATGTCTTTCCAAAGTTCTTCAGCTACTCTACGAATCTCTGGATTTGCAATGATGGTTTCAATTAATTCTGGTGACTCTGTCATTATGCCTTCTGCTAATGTTTTTTGAACTCTAAATGTGGTTCCTGACATTTTTTCTGTTAACATTGTTTTCTCATCTTTTGAAATGATATTTGCAAAAACCAAATTCATCAAATGTGTTAACCCTAAAATCACTGCAATTTTTTTGTCATGTTCAACTGCATCAATTGTAACAAAATTTGCTCCTTCAAACAATGTTTTTGCCATAGTTAATTCTTTTTTAGCATCTTTGATTGGGACTGAAATTATATTTTGACCCTTCAATGTTTTTATTCCTGGACCAAACATTGGGTGAATACAAATCGGATTGATTTTTGTTGGCATTTTTGATAATGATGATACAACTTTTGATTTTTCAGATGAAATTTCAATTAGATATGTTCCTCTTTTCATTTCTTTTGCAATTAGTCTGATGATTTCTGGTGTTCTTCTAGTTGGAGTACATAAAACTACATAATCTGCTTTTAGAATTGAACCTACTAGTGATTCTGATACTATGATGTCTTTTCCTGTGACTTTATTTTCTGAATCATGACCTGTTACTTCAAAACCCTCACTGTTGAAATATTTTGTAAACCATTGTCCCATTTGACCTCCGGCCCCGATAACTGTAATTGTCTTCTTCACGCTAATTACCCTTCAATATGTCCCTAAGTATATTCATTCCCTCAATTAATGCTGTTTCTTCTTGACATGCAGAAATTCTGATGAAATTTTTATAATCTCCAAATCCTTCTCCTGGTGCTACAGCTAGACCTTTCTCAAGCGTACTATTTGCAAATTGGACCCCATCAAATCCTTCCTTATTGACTCGTGCAAAAATGTACATGGCCCCATCTGGCACTGCAAACTCTAGTCCCATATCGTTTGCTTTTTGTTCCAATAACTCAAGTCTCTTTTGTACTGTATTAGTATTATTGGAGGTATCTGCCTCTAATGCTTTCATGGCAACATATTGCATTGGTTCTGAGACATTTGTAAGACATAATGCTTCTAATTTTGCCATTTTTTCAATAATCTTTGAATCTGCTATTGCATATCCTACTCTAAATCCTGTCATTGCATGTGATTTTGAAAATGATTGTGTAACAATGCTTTTTTCATAATTATAACTTAGAATACTCTTCCAACCTGCTTTTGCATACTGCGAGTATATCTCATCGCTTAGTATGTACAAATCATTTTTCTTTGCAAGTTCTATGATATCATCTTGTAATTTTTCAGGAAGAATTTTTCCCGTTGGATTGTTTGGGTAATTCAAAACGATCATTTTTGTATTTGCGTTAATTGTATTTTCAATTTGTTTTAGTGATGGATCCCATCTCTCTTCTAAGGTAGTGTTGATGGTCCTGACTTTGATTCCTGCATTTAATGCACAATCCTTGTATGCTGGCCATGCAGGTTCTATGACTATCATTTCATCTCCTGGATTTAGTAGTGTTGTGATTGCTGTAAAAATAGAAAACCTAGCTCCTGGACTTACTATGATATTATCTGGTGTAACATTTGTATTGAATTTTTTTAAGATAAATTTAACCAACTCTTTCCTGAATACTGGCATCCCCTTTACTTGACCATACTTTAGAAATCCCTTATCAAATACATTTTCTAATGATTCTTTTACAATTTTTGGTGGTAGAAAATCTGGCTCTCCAACTTCCATATGAATAATTTTTTTTCCTTCTTGTTCTAGTGATTTTGCTTTTAGGAAAATTGAAAGATGTGTTTGTTTATTATTTGATTGAACTTTTACTGATTCATTTAACAAAAAATTTAAAAATTTTGTTGCAATTGCTTCATCTAGTCCTAGATTTTTACATAAACTAATTACTTTATCACGTAAATTGTCTTCTCGTAATTCATCTGTAACTCCTTTTCCTATATTTTTTTTAACTTCACCAATTTCTTTTGCAATTTCTGTTCTAGTTTTCAATAATTTTATCATCTCCAATGTGATTTCATCCATCTTATTGCGGAGATTCTCTATGTCTGACATTTTCTTATAAAACAGGCTTTATTGTGCCTGAAAGTAGTGCGTGATCTGCAATTGTCAAGGCTACCAGTGAATCTACTACTGGTGGTGCCCTTGGTACGACACATGGGTCATGTCTTCCTTTAACTTGTAAAATTGTCTCTTTTTTTGTTTTGATATCTACTGTAGTTTGTTTTTGTGCAATAGATGATGCAGGCTTGAATGCAATTCTCATAGTAATTGGCATTCCATTTGAAATTCCTCCAAGGATTCCTCCTGAATTATTTGTTTTTGTAACTATCTTTCCTTTCCTAACTGTATACAAGTCATTATTTTCAGAACCATACAATTCTGAACCTCTAAACCCTGAACCAAATTCAATTCCTTTTACAGATGGAATTGAAAAAATTGCTTTACTCAAATCAGATTCTAATGAACTAAAAATTGGCTCTCCTAATCCTACTGGTACTTTTGTTGTAATTGACTCTATGATTCCTCCTAAGGAATCTCCTTTTTTCTTTGCATTCAAAATATTAGTTCTCATAATCTTTGCTGTCTTATCTTCTGGGCATCTAACTTCATTTTTGTAAATTGAATTAATCATTTTCTCATTAAATTTTCTTTCCATCTTTATTTTTCCAATCTGTGATGTGAATGAGTGTGTCTCAATTCCTAGCGTTACTTTGAGTAATTTTCTAGCAATGGCTCCTCCCATCACATGAGTTGCAGTTAATCTTCCTGAAAATCTTCCTCCACCTCTATGATCATTTTGTTGATTATACTTTACCATTGCAGGATAATCTGAATGTCCTGGTCTTAATTTTGTTTTCAAATTTTCATAATCTTTTGATTTTTGATCACTATTCCAAATTAGCATTGTAATTGGAGCGCCAGTTGTATGTCCTCTGAATACTCCTGAAACAATTTCTACAATGTCCCCCTCTTTTCTTTGAGTTGAAATTAAATTTTGACCTGGTTTTCTTTGATCAAGCATTACTTGAATTTCTTTTTCAGTGATTTCTAATCCTGCTGGACATCCATCTAATACGGCACCAATGGATTTTCCATGACTTTCACCAAAACTTGTTAAAACAAGACGTTGTCCTATAGAACTTCCAAGCAACATAGTACTAAAGCTAAATGATGTTTATAATTCCTCATTCTGGAAAATTGACAAATTTTATCTCTTTTCCATTGAATCCTTTTATTTTATCACGTTTGAACATAAATTACATTTTTATCATTACTTTTATGAAATAATTATAATATAATCTTAAATATAATAATTACATACATAATATATGTTAAAACGTGTAAATTCTAATGAATAATTTGCGCGGCCTTGCGAAAAAAGACATGTTATCAACGCTAAAGCGTTGCGGGTGAGGAGAATGCTTTTCACTCTATACAGGGTCGCGCCTTTTACTTTCTGTTGATTTTTTTAAAAACTGATTTATTGGATTTCTAATTTTGCCCCAATACGATTCATTTCTTCTACAAAGTTTGGATATGATACATTAACTGATTCAGGATCTGTAACAGTGCAATTCCCGATATGCATTCCAGCTATACAAAATGCCATAAATAATCTATGATCATTTTCTGAAATTAATTCTGCTCCTTTTTGTTCTTCTGTTGATTCTAAAATCAACCCGTCTTCTTTTTCTTGAACTTTGATTCCAAGTTTCACCATCTCTCTTGAAATAATTGCGATTCTGTCTGTCTCTTTTAATCTTGCATGCTTTACGTTTGTTATTTCAATTGGTGCAGTTGTTTTTAATGCTAAAATTGCAAGTGGCGGTAAAAGATCTGGTGAATTACTTAAATCAAATTTCCCACCATTTAGTTTTTCAGGTGATTTGATTTTAATCTCATCATCGTTTATTGTAACTGAAACTCCTAACTGTTCTAAAATATCTAAAAACACCTCGTCTCCTTGAGGTAAATCTCCAAGGTTTCCTTTAATTGTGACATCCTCACCGTTAAGTACAACAGCTGATAACAATAGTCCTAAACTTGAAAAATCAATTGGAACTGTAAATGTTGCACTCTTGTATATCTGTGGGGTGATGTTGTATTTTTTATATGGTATTAATGTTTGAACTGTAACTCCAAACTTTCTCATAGTTGCAATTGTTGCATCAAGATATGGTTTTGAAACTAAATTACCTTCTATTGTAAGATTGATTCCTTTCTCTGTCAATGGAGCGCTAATTAGCAATGCTGAGACAAATTGACTAGATAAATTTCCTGGAATTGAAACATTGCCTCCTAGAATTTTCCCTTTAATTTTGATTGGAGGCTTTCCATCAGTTGAGTCACATTGTGCACCTATACTCTCAAGTGCATCTAATAGTGGTTGCATTGGTCTTTTCTGCAAACTCTCATCGCCTGTAAGTGTAATTTCATTTGAAAATAAACTTGCAATCCCTGATGCAATTCTAATGGTAGTTCCAGAGTTCTCTGTATTGATTTCCGGCACATTTACGTCTAATTTTATGGGATTTTCAGCAATAATTGTTGAATTTTGAGTTTTAATTACAGCTCCAAATTTTTTACATGCATCAATTGTTGCAGCCGTATCTGCTGATAATAGTGCGTTATCCACTTTACTATTATTTCCTGCAAGTGATGCAAGAAAAATTGCTCTGTGTGTATAGCTCTTATTTGAAGGGCAAATTATCTGACCTGTTATTTTTGATTTTTCAACTTTACACTTCATGAACTTCAGCCTTTTTGTTATTGATTTTTGAAACAATAATGTTTCCTTCTAGTGCAGAAAATATTTTCTTGATACTTGCTTCATTTTCTTTTTTTGTCACTGCTGCAATTGATGGACCATTTCCTGAAACTGATGCTCCCAAAGCTCCTTTTTCAATTAAACTTGTAATTATTTTAGGATCAGAGTTCAAAATTGTTGCAGTTGCCAATCCGTTAATTATCATTGCATCCCAATAGTTTGCTTTTTTTGCCAACTCCCACGCATTTTCAAATACTGAAGAAAGAATTTTTAGATTTTTTAGATTTCCTCTTTTTCTGTTTTTTGGAATAAATATTACGGCAATTAGATTTGATGGACCTTTCTCAAAATGTATTCTTTTTTTCTTTGCATTATCTGTAACATTGAATCCTCCATAGTAACATGAACATGCATCATCATATGCCCCTGTAATACTCACTTTGGTTTCAATTGATGCATCAACTCCTGCAAGAAGTATCTGCTGATCAGTTAACTTTGGTTTGAATACTTTGGCACACACTAGTGCAACAGCTGATGAGATTGCACTGGAACTTTTTAACCCATAACCTGTAGGAATTTCTGATTCTAGTGTAATTACAATTTTATTTTGCTCCAAGTCTTTTTTTGGAACTATTTTTTCAACTGTTTTGTTGATTAGCCGAGAACTCAGGCTCTTGTTTTTTGATTTGATTGTGATTCCTTTACCTGGATTTGTTTCAATCTCTGCTACGACCTTTAGGTCTATTCCTAGGGTCGCGCCTTTCTTGTTTGCAATTGCATTTACTAGTGAAATTGCTCCTTGAACTGTAGCTTTTGCTTTTGCCATCTTAGAATCCTCCTAACAATGCTTTTTTCATTGCATTATAAGGTGCTTCCATGTTGTGCCAAATTTCAAATGCCCTTGTTGCTTGACCTAATAGCATTTCATAACCGTAAATCACAATTGCATTATTTTCTTTTGCTTTTTTTATAAAATCTGTGTTCATTGGGCTATACACAATATCATAAACAATTGTTTTTTCATTAATTCCTACTAGTGAAATTATACTTGCTTCATTTTTTAGTCCTACTGATGTTGCATTTACAATAATGTCATAATCTTTTGCCGAATCCTTTACATCCTCAATTTTTATCGCATTTGCTGCTAACCCTATTTTTCCTGCAAATTCTGATAATTTTTCTGCGTTTTCTAATGTTCTATTTGAAATGGTGATGCTTTTTGCTTTTGACTTTGCAAATCCTGCAACAATTGCTCTTGCTGCACCTCCTGCTCCTAACAGCAGTACTTTTGTATCTTTAATTGGCAAATCTTTTTTCTTAAATGGCTCTAGGAATCCGTCCATGTCCGTGTTGTATCCTTTGAGTACGCCATCATTATTCACAACAGTGTTTGCAGCTCCAATCAAACTGCATGACTCATCTATCTTATCAAGATACTTCATCATTTCAATTTTGTGTGGAATAGTAATGTTGAACCCACTGATTTTTATTTTTTTTAAACCCTCTATGCCTTCCCCTAATTCCCCTTTAGGAATTCTGTATCCTATGTATGAGCATTCTAGATTTAATTCTCTAAACGCTGCACTGTGTATGTTTGGAGATAATGAATGATCAATTGGATCCCCAATGACTGCAAATGTTTTGCTCATCATAATTTTCTGAGTTATATGATTGATTTAAACTCTCAATTTGCTATTTGATTATTTTTTTAGATTTGTAATTTTCTTTACTTCATCTATGCTAAATTGACCTGGTGCTACTGCCTTTCCTAATGAGACATAGGTGTATGGACTTCCTAGATACAGGCATAAAATTCTTGAAATTCTACCAAAATCACCCATTGCAAATGATATCAGATTATTTTTTCCTTTTTTACTATACAATTCTAGCATTCTAGTCGAATCATCTGTTGATTTTGCAGTACTTACAATTTTGATATTTGATGAGAATTTACTAATTTGATTCATTTTCTTTTTTAACTCTGCAGAATTTGGAGTCTTTTTAAAATCATGCCAAGACACAAGCAATTTTGTTTTTGTTGTTTTTAGATATTTTACCAATGATGCATTTTTTCTTAATGTGTTAAATTCAACATCCAAGTAAAATGGTGTATATTCTGAAATTAATTTTAAAATTGCAACTCTTTCCTTTTCATTTCCTGGAAACTTCCCCCCTTCTGTTTTAGGTCTTAGTGTACACACAATTCTGTTCATGTCTTTTTTGATAATTTCTAATGTATCTGGAATATCTTCAACTTTTAAAAAATCTAATCTCACTTCGGCATAATCTGATTTTTTCAAACCAATTTTTAATGTCTGTTTAATTTTAGCTGGTGTTTTTTCTGCAATTGATATGCATGTTTTGTACTTCATTTTTCTAGTATGTATTCGTCTGACACTTCCATTCCAAAGTGTCTTCCTGCTGCAGGTTTTGAATGAACCATCACAACATCTCCTTTCTTTAGATGAGTAACTGAAACTAGCTGACCATTTGATTTTACAAATCTAATTGTTTCTGCATCTTGTGCAATAATTCCGCCAACTTCTCCATTTACTGAGGCTTTAATCATTAACATTGGCCTTCTTTCAATTTTTGATCTTCCTACAGTTGCCCTTCTTGCTTTACCTTTGGAATTGAGAATTAATACTTCAGAGCCTGTTTCTACTTCTGATAAATAATTTGTTGTGCCATCTGGTGATAATGTGTAACAATGAACTGCACCTGCATTGACTCTGAATGGTCTTGGGGATGTAAATGATGATCCTACTGATTCATTGTGAACTAGAAACAAAAAGTTTGATCTACTTCCAATTAACATTCCTTCTCCTTTGTGAAGCATTGATGCTGTATCTACACAGACTCGTTCCCCATCTCCAACTTCTTTGATTTCTGTTATTTTTGCAGGTTTCATCTCGAAACTCTTAGTTCCTAGGTATACCATCACCTCTCGAACTTCGTTAATTGAGGATGTATTGAAAATTACGCCATCTACTCCTACTTCTAAAATGGAGAACATTTTTCTTACTTCTTCAGGTGTTTTGGCAATTGCAAAAATCTTAGTGTGAATTTTGTGAAGTTTGGCAATAATGTTTTCTAAAGGAATTATTTTCCAATCTTTAACCTCTATTATCACAAAATCCAATCCTTTCTTTGCAATAGAGAGGACATTTTCAATATCGATATTTGATAATATTTGAAATTTTCTTCCTATTTTTTTGCCCCTTGGTTTGATTGCATTTTCTTTTTCAAGAACCACATAGTTTGCATTGTTTGATGGAAAAACTGTTTGTAGTTTTGATTTTTTCTTGCCCATTTTTTTTGGATCAAGATATACTATTTTGATCCCCTCTTCTTCTAATTGAGGGAGAAATTTAGCTAATTGTACCTGGGACCCTTTGGGCGAAATTATTAATTCTCTTGTTTTACTCAATTTTCTTCATTGCTTCCTTTGCTGTACCTTTTCTAAAAATAATTTCAGCTAATGCTGCTACCATTTTTTCTGGTGCTTTGTGTGCAAAGATGTTTCTACCATATGTTACTCCTTTTGCTCCTGCAGTCATTGCATCTTCTGTCATTTGAAGAATATCTAAATCTGTTTTTGATTTAGGACCGCCTGCAATTACAATTGGAACTGGTGTACTCTTTACAATTTTTGCAAATGAATCTATATCACCTGTGTATAGTGTTTTAACAATATCTGCTCCGCATTCAGCTCCAATTCTTGCAGCATGTGCAACAATTTCTGGTTCATGTGGATTCTTGATGTTCTCTCCTCTTGGATACATCATTGCTAATAGTGGCATTCCCCATCGGTGACACTGATCTGCAGTCATTCCTAATTGCTCTAACATTTCTGGTTCTTCTTTTCCTCCAATATTGATATGCAAAGACACTCCATCTGCACCCATTGCAACTGCTTCTTTTACAGTACCAGTAAGCATTTTGCGATTAGGTGATAATGATAAGATGGTACTACTTGAAAAATGAACTAAAACTCCAATTTTTGGTGGTTTTGGTAATGATTTGAGAATTCCTTTGTTGATAATTACACTTGTGAGTCCATGACCTTCACATTTGTAAATTGTATCTGCTGGATTTTCAAGACCTTCAATAGGCCCATTTGAAATGCCGTGATCCATTGGAATACACAACATCCTTCCTTTTCTGAGAATTTTGTTAAGTCTAATTTGATTTCCTGATACCATAATTTGATCTAATTTTTATCCCTACTTAAAAATAACGTGAACATTCAAACAATCGTTCGTAAAAAATTGAGCCCAAAATACTATTTATTTTTCTACCAAGGATTAAATAGAAATTCCAAAGGACCATGAATAATTGAGTCAGACTACCGAACAAATACAAAAAAGCGACATTAAAGATATTTTAGAAAACTCTCTAAATGGGCAAAGACCTGGTCCTGAAGATTGTCTTAGACTCTTAGAGTCTGATGATGTTCATCTTATGGGATTGGTATCTGGTCATCTGACAAGAAAACAATTTGGAAAAAAAGCCTCTTTCATAAATAATATTATTTTGAATTATACTAATGTCTGTATTACTGACTGTAAATTTTGTGCATTTTATAGATCTCCTGGTGCTGATGATGCTTACACATTAACTTTAGATGAGATTGAAACTAGGGTTAAGACTTCATGTGAGATGTTTAACATTCATCAAGTCTTGATTCAAGGTGGACATAATCCAAATTTGAAAATAGAATATTATGAAGATGCATTTAAGATGATTAGAGAAAAATTCCCTCAGGTTGGAGTTCATGGATTATCTACATCTGAAATTGATATGATTGCTAGAGTTGAAAAATCTTCTACTAAAGAAATTTTATCTCGTCTTAAAGATGCAGGTTTACAATCAATGCCTGGAGCTGGAGCTGAAATTTTAGTTGATTCAGTTAAAGATGTTATCAGTCCAAAGAAAATTTCTAGTGATGATTGGATTAGAATCATGGATGAATCCCATGCACTTGGAATTCCATCTTCTGCTACGATGATGTATGGTCATGTAGAAAATAACAATGACATTGTTACTCATTTTTCTAAACTTGTTGCACTGCAAGAAAAGACTAAAGGATTCATGGCATTTATCCCATGGAACTTTGAGCCAAACAATACTTTGATGCAAGAAGAAGGAATATCTACTGATGGTACTGGTGGGGTTCAACTTTTGAAGATGATTGCAATTTCTCGTCTTATTTTTGATGGATTGATCCCTCATATTCAATCATCGTGGCTAACTAACGGTGTGGGTATGGCCCAGCTTGCCTTACAGTATGGTGCTGATGACTTTGGTGGTACTCTAATTGGAGAAGAAGTTGTCTCATGTACTGGTGCTCGTTCTACTGAATTGACTGATAAAAAAATCATAGATGCAATTCATCAAATAGGATATTCTGTAGAGGAAAGAGATAATTTCTATAATCCTATTTCTGTATTATAATCCGTATTCAGACCATCTGGAATCAACTAGATTCTTTGTCTTCTCATCTACTTTGACTTGTTGCTGAATTTCTCTGTTGTACCCTTCTTCTTTTGTTTTCTGAGTTGCATCAATTCCCATCTTTGATCCTAGATTGACAAGTGGTGATGCAGGATCAAGTGTATCAGTTGGTGTGTTGTTGATAATTGTGGTATCTCGTGCAGCATCTGCTCTGGTAGTTATTGCCCAAATCACATCATTGATGTCATGAACGTTAATGTCTTCATCTACTACCACAAACATTTTTGTCAGCGATAACTGGCCCATTCCCCACAAACCCATCATGACTTTTTTTGCTTGACCTGGATATCTTTTCTTAATTGATATTATTGCAAATCCTTGGAACCATCCAGCTGCTGGCATGCTAAAGTCTACTACTTCAGGATGGAACATTTGGATTAGTGGCAAAAATGAACGCTCGATTACTTTTCCAATATATGCATCCTCAAGAATTGGTTTTCCTACAACTGTAGTAACGTAAATTGGATCTTTTCTTCTCATAATTCCTGTTAGTGTGAATGTTGGGTATGGTTCAACTGGTGTGTAATATCCTGTATGATCTCCAAATGGCCCTTCATCTCTGATATCTGCAGGATCAACGTATCCTTCTAAAACAATCTCTGCATTTGCTGGAACCTCTAAATCAATTGTTTTGCATTTTACCATCTTGATTCCTTCTTTTCTTGTGATTCCTGAGAAAAGATACTTGTCTAGTCCTTCAGGTACTGGTGCAATTGATGAAAATATTGTCGATGGCTCTCCTCCAATAATTATTGCAGTTGGAATTTTTTCTCCTTTTTCTTTTGAAAGTTCTCCGTGATGTGCACCTCTCTTGTGTTTTTGCCAATGCATTAGTGCATGAGTTTTATCTATAATCTGAATTCTATAAACTCCTAGATTTCTCACTCCTGTTTCTGGATGTTTTGTTGCAACTAGTCCCAAAGTGATGAATCTTCCTGCATCATCAGGCCATGATTTTAAAATTGGTAAATCATCAAATGATGCATCACTTGATGTAATTTCTGTTACGGGGCCCTTGATTTCTGATTTAGGAAATGATGCTGTCATTTTTGAGAGTTCTGGAAGTTTTTTAATTTTATTTAGTAATCCTGATGGGACATCCATCTTTGTCATATCTGTAATACGTTTGCCAATTTCAGTAAAGTCCGTCATTTCTAACCCTATCTCTAATCTTTTCATTGAACCAAATGCATTTCCTAAAACTGGCATGTCAAACCCTTTTACGTTTTCAAAAAGAATTGCAGGACCATCAGAATACATTCCACGTCTCATTATTTCTGCAATTTCTAATTCAGAATCCACTTCTGTTTTTACTCTCTTTAATTCCCCATTTTTTTCTAATTCTGAAATAAACTCATGAATGTCTTCTATTGGCACATAAATTCTGAAAGGCCATTCAAGTATAAGCTTAACTGGATTTCTTTTGAAACAAATTTTAAAATTATTTTTCTTTTTCTTTAAAAATAACTATTTCAAAGTACATAATAGATCCAATTATGTGAGAAATTATATGAAATATGCCCTCTGTCTCAGTTTTTTGATATTTTTTACTATGTCTTTTGTTGACGTTGATGCTAATGGACAATTAGATGATGTACCTTCTGAGACTGTGATATGTGCTGAAGACTATGAGATAGTTTTCAAACCCTCAAATAATGTGCCTATATGTGTAAAATCTTCTAGTGTTGAGAATTTCCTTGATAGAGGATACACACTTCCTATTTCAACACAAGAAAACCTACGTATTGGATTGTTGTTTTCAACTACGGGTGATTATTCAACATATGGAACTGAAAGTCAACTCGCAGCACTAACAGCTATTGATGATTTCAATGAACATCTTAAATCAATTGACAAAGGAGATGTGAGTTTAATTCCTGAAATTGTTTACCTCTCTACCAATCCTGAATATACTTTGGAACAAGTAAAAAAAATGCATATTGATGGAGTAGATGTTTTCATTGGGCCTCAAACAAGTGCAGAGCTTGAACTGCTAAAACCTTATGCTGATTCTGAACATCTGCTAATTATTAGTACGTCTTCTACCGCTCCATCTTTGGCAATTGCAGATAATATTTACAGACTTGTCCCTGATGATACGAATCAAGCTAGATTACTGTCAAAGATTTTAGAGGATAATGATAGCCCAACTGTATTGCTTTTAGTCCGTGATGACGCATGGGGAAATGGACTTGCTAATGCAATCAAAGAATCCTACTCTGGTGAGGTTTCACAGATAAACTATGATCCTGAATCACCTTTGTATGAAAAAACTTTACAGGACTTATCTGAATTAGTTACAACAGAATCACAAAGATCAGACGTAGTGATAGGTGTAATTGGTTTTGGCGAAACTGCTGAATTTTTATCTTATGCCATTCAATTTGATGTTCTTGATGATGTGGTGTGGTTTGGAACTGATTCTAATGCCAATGAACAAAAAATAATTCAAGATGAACAAATTGCCTCATTTGCACAAAAGGTTTCATTTCGAGCAATTCAGTTTGCAAGTGACTATGGAAGTCCTCTTCATGAAAATGTCGAGTCTAAACTTTTTGTAGATCTTGGATATTTGCCAAGTACTTACGCATATGCTGCATATGATGCTGTTTGGGTATTGGGTCTGAGTATGTTGGATACTGACAGTATAGATCCAAATGTCTTGGGATTGGCAATCCCTGACGTTGTTACTTCTTACAAAGGCACATTGGGCGATTTACACCTTAATGATGCAGGAGATTTAATATCTGATAATTATGATGTTTGGTCTGTTGTAGAAGGCAAGTGGTACAAAGGCAATTTTAGAGAAATTAGTGGAACTGGATTAGTGCAAAAAATCGAAGATGGAGTTATCCTTCAAGAACAATCCCCTTCTACCGAATCTGATATTGCTCTTACAGAACAATCCCCTTCTACCGAATCTGATATTGCTCTTACAGAACAATCCCCTTCTACCGAATCTGATATTGCTCTTACAGAACAATCCTCTTCTACTGAAAATAATCTTCTTGTTCTTGTATTGATTGTATTAATTATAATTATTTCATCTGTTGCTATATTTTCCGTATGGCGACTCAAGAAATCATTAACTCAATTAAAAAATTTGACTCATACTGATAAATCTGAACCAACGCCAGAACCTGAACCAACACCAGAACCTGAACCAACACCAGAACCAACAGAACCCAAAAATACTGATGCCATGTTATCTGCAAAAGAAATTCTACAACACTGTATCAAAACACACTCTTCACTTATGGTTGATAAAAATATAGAATTTTTGGATTCATCAATTAAAGATATTGAGATTAAATTTAACGAAAAACAAATTTTAGAAGTACTTTCCCCTTTGGTTAAAATGGCATCTGATTTAGTTGGCGCTTATGGGAAAATTGAGATTGGTGTTAATGATGATGAAAAGAATGTTACATTTTTTGTAAAAGATAACGGTGATGGGATTTCAAAAGAAAAACAAGATCAGCTATTCAAAAAAGATGATCATAATACATCTTCAGGATTAATGATGTCTAGACAGTTAGTTGAAGAAATTGGTGGTAAAATATGGGTGGAAAGTGTATCTTATCTTGGCACCTCATTTTATTTCACAATTCCCAAATCAGAATAATTTTTAATTACCTTTGATACGTTTAATTCCAATATTCTACATTGGTGGTAATTCTGTTTTTTTATCATGGCCGCCAGAACCAAATTTACAGTAAAAGCACAATTCTGATTCCATGTACTTTAGTTGCTCCACTTGAATTGCCCCTAGTTTTAGAGCAATTTTTGTGAGAATTCTGTATTTTAGTGGCATTGCAGGAATTACCTCTTCAGTGTATACTTTGTAATGATCGGGACAAAACTTGAGTGTGACTTTGGATGGTTCTTTACCTT
>Ga0209054_1000800_pt1 | contig 19474 bp, 21 predicted proteins | sample SaaInlV_DNA_200m_FD_184689 | JGI IMG/M metagenome (GOLD analysis project Ga0209054, IMG submission 184689) | Marine microbial communities from expanding oxygen minimum zones in the Saanich Inlet - SI075_LV_DNA_200m (SPAdes) (version 2) | ecosystem: Environmental > Aquatic > Marine > Unclassified... | reverse complement strand
CCCATTTGATTTTAGAAATGTCTTTAAAATTCTAATTTCGTTTCTCATTTTTGGTGTTAATGATTTTTCCATGAATCTTGTATGAAATGGTGATCTATCTGCAGAACTTTTCCATTCTCCAAGTTTCACATCATAAAATGGCACAACATTGACTTTGGTATCTTTAATTTTAGCCTCAACATATGGGTGTTCAGAATATCTTACATATGGAGAATATTTTTTTAATGCCTCAAAACCAATTCTTTTTGAAATAATTTCAAATTTTTGTTCTGATGTAGATTTTTTAAATCTGACAAAAATATCTATATCTGCATCTTTTGCTAACCATGTCCCTTTTGCAAAAGAACCTCCTAATTCTAAACCTATCACTTCAGGAAATTTCTTAATCTCTTTTTCAACTAAATTATATGCTAATTCAGAAATTCCCTTTTTTGTTTTCTCTATAGTTTTTGATGGTACAACTATTTTTGCAATTTTAGAAATTATTTGTTTCATTTAATAGCAGCAATCTCCATTAAATCTGAATAAATAGGTCCATTAGGTGTAAGTTCACTTTTTTTCAATTTTATATTAGTTATTTTTTGAATTCCAAAATTCATATTTTTATTATTTTCCAATTCTTTTGTAATGTCTTCAACCTTCTTTTTAATTCTAAACACTGTGATGTGAGGTTTGAATGCTTTATCAGAACTAAACCCTAATGGTTTTAACAATTTTTCAATTTTTTGTGCTAAGCTAATTAACACATTTCCTCCATCTTCGTCTGTACCAATCCAAATTATTCTAGGAAATTTTGCCTTTGGAAATACACCGATTCCTTTCAAATTTACATTAAAACTTGAAAATTCTATTGTACGAAGAGATTGAATGATTTTATGTGATATTTCATCTGTAATTTCACCTAAAAATTGTAATGTAAAATGTAAATTTCTCGAATTTACTGGTTTAGCATCAATTTCAATTGTTTTTTGAAATTTTTCAATTGAAGAAATTACATTTTCATCTGAGATTTCAATTGCAACAAAAGTTCGCATTATAACAATTTTTGAACTATCTTTATAATAATTTCCGGTAACTTCTTAGACGAGCAATTTTTTTGATATGTATTGACTAAACTAATTGTATGCCTAACAGGAATGCCTGGTGCTGGAAAATCAACTATTGCTGATGGACTAAAATCAAAAGGATATGAGATTGTAAATATGGGAAATGCAGTTAGAGAAGAAGCAAAAAAAAGAAATTTAGAATCATCTAGAGAAAATCTTGGAAAATTAATGCTTGAACTTAGAGAAAAAAATGGTCCTGGTGCAATAGCAGAATTAATCAAACCAGAAATTGAATCATCTTCTTCAAACGTAATTTTAGTGGATGGGGTACGTTCTAATGATGAGATTCAAGTACTTAAAAAATTTGGAAATGTAAAACTTTTAGCAATTCATGCATCAACTGGAACTAGATTTGATTTTTTACAAAAAAGAGGAAGATCAGATGATCCTCAAACACAAGAACACTTTGAAGAAAGAGACAATAGAGAATTAGGAGTTGGAATAAGTAATTCAATTGCATTATCAGATTATGCAATATCAAATATTGATTTATCAAAAAATGAATTAATCGAATCTGGATTTAAAGTAATTCAAAGCTGGATAGAATGAAAATTCCAAACATTAAATGTAAAATAGAAATGTTTTGCTCAATAAATCCTTCTGAAGATCCAGAAAAAATTAAAAAATCAATATCAAATATTTTTCCTAATTCAAAAATTGTAATTGAAGAATTTTCTATAAAAGCACAATCAAAGGACTTAACTTCTTTTGAAAAAATTTATGAGACAATTCATTCTAAAAGATCTCAAAAAAACTATAGACGCAATCTTGAAAATAATTTGAAAGGTGATTCCACTTGGTTTTATCTAAATAAACAAGCAGCATTTGCTGAAGAAATAGCAATTTGTGAAGAAGCAGAAGAATCTCCATTAGGACCAATTCAAGTAATTATGACTTCACCTGATATTGATAGCATAATTGATTGGATAGTTTTTGTAGATTAGAACTAGCTAAGAAAATTCACTCATATCTGATTATTTTTTTTAGTTTGAATCTAAAATCCATTTTTTATAATTATTAAGATATGTTCATAAAATTAGGCATAATTGCAGGAATTATTATCTTAGGAGGCATGGTATTCTCAAATGAAATTGATGTTCTTTTTCCATCTACTTCTGCGACTGTAGTAAATTCTTTGAAAGATGATGTATCTAATTTTGGCACTATAGCATCTGAGTCCGTAGAAAAAAGAATTGATGAATCAGTTGACAAAATAGTTGATAAAACAAGTAATGCAATTACAGATGAAATAAGTGACATAGGAAATGACATCTCTAATGAAATTTCTGATGTAAGAAAATCATCCCAACAAACAATTACTGAAAAAATTTCTAATTTTAATCCTGTTGAATCAATACAAAATATTTTTACTGATAATCCAAATGTAGAAAAATTAACTGATTTATCTACTAATTCTGAACAAGTTGATGAACCTATTATTGAAAATAACATTCAAAATGATTCTCAAATAATTCATGAAACATTGTCCTTATCTACAATCCAACAATCAAATGATGATATTCTTTTACAATATTCTGATTCAAGTGGAAAAACAACTAGTGTTAATGTAATTATTAGAACAGATCAAAAAGAAATTTTTTCTGGCATATTTTTCACATCAATATTTGAAACAAATCTAAATGATATTTCTGGTCAACCATATTATGTAGATATGATTGTTGAACATGAAGATTATGGTACTGTAACATCATCAGTATTTAATGCAGGAGATTCTACCGATTCAAAAATTAGTGGCATATTTTCACAATCATAATTTCATTTTTTAAATAATGATACAAATTCAGGCAATCTGTTTGCACTAGTACTTCTTAAAACCAAATCCATCTCTGATGACATTTCAGTTTTTTCTGGATTTATTTCAATTAATGTTGCGTTATTTTGTTTAGCATAGATTGGTAATGTATTTGCAGGAGATACAACAAGTGATGTACCTACAACCACCATCAAATCACATTGACTTGAAAGAATCATTGCTTTTTGCCAAATATCTTGTGGTAGCGATTCACCAAACCAAACAACATCTGGCCTAAGTATATTCCCACATTTACATAATGGTGGAATATCAGAAAATTCAGTCATTATTTCATCGTGAAATTCACAAACTGTACACTTTATTTTTACAATACTTCCATGTAATTCCAATACTTGTGAACTACCTGCCTTTTGATGAAGACCATCAATATTTTGAGTTAAAATTGTAACATTGGCATATTTTTCTAGTTCAGATATAGCTAAATGCCCTTGATTTGGACTGGCTGAAAAGATATTACTCCTTCTTTCATTATACCATTCCCAAACTAATTTTGGATCTTCATAAAATGCATCAATTGTAGCTAATTTCATGGCATCATGATTTCTCCATAATCCATCTTTGCCTCTAAATGTGGGGATTCCACTTTCTTGAGAAATTCCAGCACCAGTTACAAAAACAATTTTCTTAAAATCTTTAATTTTCTCTTTTATTGATTCAAACATTTTATTTGATTTCTATTTCTAAAAGATCTTGTGCAGTAATCACTGAATCATGAATCTCTTTTGCTTCATTCAAATGTCCTGTTTCATCTTTGTATCTTGCTGAAAAATGTGTTAAGATTAAATTTTTCACATTAGCATTTTTTCCTAAAATTGCAGCTTGTTTTGCAGTAGAATGACAAGTATCTTGTGCCCTTTGCTTTTCTTTATCTAAAAATGTAGAATCAAACACTAGATAATCACACCCATCAAAAAATTTTTCTAATTTTTCAGTAGGCATTGTATCACCTGAAATTCCTATTTTTTTACCTGGACGTTTTTCTCCTAAAACTTGTTCAGGTTTTACTGTTAAACCATTATGTTTTATTTCATTACCATTTTGAAGTTTATTCCATAATTCACCTTCAGGTATTCCTAACTCCTTTGCTTTTTCCACATTGAATCTTCCCGGTTTATCTTTCTCTTCAATTAAATATGAAAATGCTGTAATTGAATGATTTGCTTTGCATGTATGTATTACAAATTTTTCATTATCAATTATCTTTTCTTCATTTATTACATTTATCAAAACAGGAAATGATAATCCAAAGTTTAACACTTTGATGTTAGCTGCTATGAACTCTTCAATACCACTAGGACCAAAAATTTCCAAACTTTCAGTTCTTTTTTGCATTGACATAGTTTGTAATAATCCTAAAATTCCAACACAGTGATCACCATGAAGATGTGTAACAAAAATTCTCATTTTTTTATTCCATCCTAAACCTGATTTCATATAGGAAATTTGAGCTGATTCTCCTGCATCAAACATTAGAATTTCACCATCTCTTTCTAAACAAATACATGACAATGATCTTCTCTCAGTGGGCTGTGCCGCTGATGTTCCTAAAAATACAAGCTTCATTTGATCAAAATTGTCCTTGTCAAGCTTTTATGCCTATAGATTTGATATTTTTTTAATCCTTTTAGTTTTAGATTATCTCCAAATTCTTTTTTGTACATTATTGCTATTTTCTTTCGTTTTGGGAGATTTGAGATGAATCTCTTTAGAATTTTTTCTGGTTTTTCAGTAATTTTAGAATTTAATCCATATGGCAAATCAGTAACAATTCCATCATATTTTTCAGTAATTTTCAACATTTCTTGAAAATCAGTATTAAAAATTTCAGATTTGAATTTATTTTCTTTAAGATTTTCTTTTGCAATGTTAAACATTTTTTCATCAAAATCCATCCCAATTGCGTGAATCCCCATAGATTCAGCCTCCAAAAGTGTAGTTCCTGTACCACAAAATGGATCACATATTGTTTCTCCTTGTTTAATTCCAATCAAATTAATCATAGCCCTAGTCAATTTCCAATCTAATTCATTAGGATAGGTCTTTGTCTTTTTTGGTCTCACTTGTTGTTTTACAGTCTTTGAAAACCCAAAAAAATTTTCTTTGTTAGTAAAAATTAGATATACTGTGATATCTGGATTTTCCAATTTTACTTTTGCATGAGAAAATTTTGATATCATATCTCCCATTGAATTTTCTAATTCTGGAATGTTAAATTGATTTGATGATAAGTTAATTATTCTACAAACAAATGTTTTTGCATTTTTGAGAATTTCGAAATTAGATTCATCTAAAAACAATCCTGACATTTTTCTTAATATTTGTCCTGATATTTTTACAAATGATGCTCGATTAGATATTTCATTCCAATTTGTTTTTGATTGAATCATTACTAAATTAGAAATAACTTTTACCTTAGAAAATCTATCATACATTTTTGCTATAGCAATTACTTCATCTATAGCAAGTTCTAGATTATCTTTAGATAAAACAAAAAAACTCTCTGGCATTATATTATTGCCTTTGCAATTGTATTTGAAACATCAACTACTGATGTTTTTCCAGGAATTGTATTTGCACTAATAATTTTTGTTATTCCAGCCTTTCTAATCTTTTTCTCAGCATTGTTCATCAATAATGCGTGTGTGCATGCGACATACACTTTTTTGCATTTTTGTTTCTTAAGAAATTGTGTTGCATTAATTATACTTCCACCAGTACTAATCATATCATCAACTAAAATTAAATCCCTACCATTAACTTCTGTAGCATTTTTTGTTTTGATTTGTACTTTGCCTGTTTTTCTATCTCTTTTTTTCTGTAATGCAATAAACTCTAAACCAAATTCTTTTGCAAATGCCTTTGCTCTTTCTTTTCCACCTTGATCAGGTGATACAACCAGAGGATTTTTCAGGCTCAATTTCTTCAAATATTTGACTAAATCTGGAATTGCTGTCACATTTTTACTTTTGATTGTAAAGTGTTTGAATCCTATCAAACTATGAATATCAACTGCAATTATTTTTGATGCACCAGCACCTTTGAATAACTTTGCAAGAACTTTCATGGTGACAATTTCTCCTGGTAAAAATTCCCTATCTTGTCTTGCATATCCCATATAGGGGATTACTGCAATAACTTCAGATGAATTTTCTTTAGCTTTTGAAATCAATGATAATGCTTGAATCAAATTTGAATCAACAGGAGGATAAATTGATTGCACAACAATTGCTTTTCTTTTTGATATTTTTCCACTTAACGTAATCTTACTTTCTCCATCAGGAAAAACTCTAACTGATGATTTTACTAAATTCGCTTTGATATTTTTTGATAATTTTCTTGCTAAATCTTCAGATGATTTACCAGAAATAACTGAAATATTACTCAACAAGAAAATGTAATTTAATGGGATTCTTAAGTTTTGAGAAAAACAAAACTAGTCGTCTCCTTCTCCCCGTCCGATATCTCCAAGACCAAATTCATCAATTACTTTTTCTCTGTCTGGATCTAATTGACTAATTTCTTCAAATTCTCTCTTTTCGTCTCCTTGATAGACAGTTCGTATTGGCCATGGGATTCTAATATCATATTTCTTAAATTCTTCATACATTATCATTCTCAAATCTGTTTTGGTTTTGAATTGAGCACCATAATCTCTGACGTAAACCCACATGGAAAAATCAAGTGAAGAATCATTAAAGTCATTAAATCTAACTACTGGTTGCGTAACTTCCACATGAAGTTCTTTATCACATCCACAACTTGGTTTATTTTCATTGAGATATGGACATTTTTTCTGTCTAACAAGATGTCTACCCTTTCCATCCAATATTTCATTCATTCCTCGTTTTCCTACTTTAACTAAAATTGAAGCAACCTGACGAGGATTATTCAGATAAGAGACTCCAACTTTAACAACTGCTGGAACTAATTTATTTTCTTGAGAATAATTAATTATCTGAGCATTAACTAATTGTCTTGTTGGAATTACTGCAATTGATTCATGCAATGCATCTCGAATATACGTGACTCTAGGTGTAATTTTATGTACATTTCCATTATATCCTGTATCTAATTGCACTCTATCTCCTTCATTAACAATTTTGTCTTTTCTAATCATAATATATGCAAAATAATTCTGCATTGTTTCTTGTAATGCTAAACCAATACCAATAGAGAATCCACCAGTAGCTGTAGCAATTACAAACAAGTCAACCCCCCACCATGCAAGAACACCCAAAATTGTTGCCATGAAAATTCCTATAGGTAGTATTTGTTTTGCAGATTTTGGAAGTCCTTCTCTTTTCTTTTTTGCATATCCTGCAGGTCTAGAACTAGGAATTATTGGTTCAAAACCGTTTACTCTTTTTTCTTCTCTCCATACATCAATTGGATATACTTCATCAGGTTTTGCACCAGGTTTTAATTTTCTACCAGATTGATTATTTCCTGTAATACAATTTTGATAATATTTTTCATACTTTGTACGTTCTGATTTCTTCCATTCTTCAAATGGTTTATCTATTAATTTTTCATATCCTCCAATTGGATTACCTTTAGTTGTACGGAATTGTTCTAATTGTAGCAATCCTTCTTTTGTTTTTAGTAATTCTTGGAATTCATTCTCATCAATATCTTCTGGAGTAATCTTTGGAGCATTCCATTTGTATAATTTATGAAAAAGATCATCTTTGTCATCAATGAACCCTCTTTGATCAAACCAAACATCAAAATCCTCTTTTTCTAAGGTAGATTTATCACGTTTTGTAAGACTGATTGGAATAAGATGTGATATGGTATAACCAATTACCAGAATATTGAAAGTATTGAGAATTTTTGCAAATTGTTCATGTACAGATACATCTTCATCTCCAACAATTGTCAAGTCTTCTCCTAACAAGACACCTGTTTGCACATGGACATTAATTGCCGTAATTAACGCAATTGCAAAAAATGGCAGAACAGCTCTTCGTAAAAATCTAGAAAAATGTGGTTTTTGATAATAGAATTTTTTTGAACCAACCCATGATGAAAATTTTCTATAACCAATAGCTATCCCAATAATTCCTACAATCATAATGAAAAATGCTAGTTGAAGTGATTCAGAAGATGCAATTAATTGTGATACAGTTTCAAATTCCCCTACAGAAATTTGTGATAGTTCTTCTTCAGCCATATTTGATCACCATTTTAATGAAATTCATATACTTGAATACAAACGTTAAGAAACATTCTCATTATTTAATGAAATCTTTCTCAAATTAATAAAAAATTCAACAATTTTACGCATAAAAAACTTGTAACCTTTAACAAGGGTAAACGTACTTTTTAACAAATGACCTATCAAGAATCAGTTTGGGATGATTCACCTTCACTAAAATCATACACATTAGCAAATTTTAGACAAATTCCTCATATTCAAAAACTTTCTGAAGAAACTCAATTTGAAATGGAAGTTGTGGGTAATGTTTTACCGTTTAAAGCAAACAATTACGTTGTTGAACAATTAATTGATTGGAATAATATTCCAAATGATCCAATATTCGTTTTAACTTTTCCACAAAAAGGAATGTTAAAACCAGAACATTTTCAAAAGATGGCAACTGCATTAAAAAATAATTCTGATAAAAAAGAAATAGCAACCATTGCAAATGAAATTCGTTTACAACTTAACCCACATCCAGCAGGACAAATGGAACTAAATGTACCAACTTTACAAGATGGTACTAAATTGTATGGAATGCAACACAAATACAAAGAAACATGTCTCTTTTTCCCTAGTCAAAGCCAAACTTGTCACGCATATTGTAGTTTTTGTTTTAGATGGCCACAATTTGTCGGAATGGATGAAATGAAATTTGCAATGCAAGAAGGAGAACAACTAGTACAATATCTTACTGAACATCCAGAGATTAGTGATGTACTTTTCACAGGTGGGGATCCTATGATAATGAAAGCAAAAATGTTTTCAAAATATATTGATACTTTAATTGATGCAAAGCTTCCAAATCTAAAAACTATTAGAATTGGAACAAAGGCTCTATCATACTGGCCATACAAATTCCTAACAGATTCTGATTCTCAAGAAATGTTGGATGTTTTTAGAAAGATAACAGATAATGGAATACATCTTGCATTTATGGCTCACTTTAACCATCTAAATGAATTATCCACTGAATCTGTAAAAGAAGCAATTAAAAAAATCAGAGCAACAGGAGCTCAAATTAGAACACAATCTCCAATTTTAGCACATATCAATGATGATTCAGAAATGTGGGCAAAAATGTGGAGCAAACAGGTTGAATTGGGATGTATACCATACTACATGTTTATTGTAAGAGATACAGGAGCTCAACATTACTTTGGAATATCTCTCATAAAGGCACATGAGATTTTCAAAAAGGCTTATTCTTCAGTTAGTGGATTAGCAAGAACTGTTCGTGGACCAAGTATGTCTGCTACTCCTGGCAAAGTGCATGTTATTGGAACTGCAAATCTAAATAATCAAAAAGTTATTGTTTTAAGATTTTTGCAGGGTAGAAACCCTGATTGGGTAGAGACTCCATTTTTTGCCAAATATGATGAAAATGCAATATGGTTAGATGATTTAAAACCCGCATTCTCTGAAAAATTCTTCTTTGATGAAGAGATGGAAAATCTCAAATCATCATAATCTAAAACCAATTCTCAAAATCTAAGAATTACCTGACCATCTAGACAAATCTAACTTACTAAATAACATTAGTAAACTAATTTCCTAAAAATATCAATTGAACGCAGAGCAAGTACTTCAGACAATGCAAGATAAAAAAATTTCTTTCATTGATTTTTGGTTTGTAGATATTTTTGGAGAACTTCATAATGTTGGAATGCCAAGCTATGCAATTGATAAAAACAGTTTTGAAAATGGTCTTGAAAAATTAGATGCAAGTTCAATTGTTGGATTCAAATCTGTAAATAATTCTGATATGATTTTATTACCTGATCCAAATTCATTTAAAATTCTTCCAAATGATTATGATCCAGGAAACAGAACAAATGCAAGAATTTTTTGTGATTTGTATGATGGTAGTACACGAAAAGAATCAAGATATAATCGGGATTCCCGAGGTATTGCACATAAGGCATCAGAGAAACTACGAGATTTTGGATTTACTCATACTAATTGGGGACCAGAAATAGAATTTTTTGTTTTTGATGCTATCAATGTATATCCATCACCTTACGCTGCAACTCATTCTGGAGCAGGCTCTGGTTATTCAATTGAATCAAAAGAATCACCATGGGCTAAAGGAAATGTTAGTACTGCAATAGATATCAAAGAAGGATATTACCCATCACAACCAAAAGACACTCTTGAAGGATTTAGAAAAGACATTTGTGATGACTTGTATAATTATTTTGGAATAAAAATTGAAGCAGAGCACCATGAGGTAGCTACATCTGGTCAATGTGAAATCAATTTAGTTTATGATGAAATGATTGTAATGGCAGATAATGTAATTGCTGTAAAAAATTTAGTGAAAGTAAAAGCTAAACGAAAAAATAAAGTTGCAACATTTATGCCAAAACCAATTTTTGGAGATAATGCATCTGCTATGCATACTCATCAAAGTTTGTGGAATGGTAAATCAAATGCGATGTATGATGAAAATGATGATTTAGCACAGTTGAGTCAAGTTGGTAGATACTATATTGGAGGAATTTTGAGTCATGCATCTGCATTATGTGCAATTTCTAATCCAACAACTAATTCATACAAACGTCTTGTTCCTGGATTTGAAGCACCAGTCAATGTTTGTTGGGGATTAGGAAATAGATCTGCGGCAATTAGAGTTCCAATGTATAATAGAAATCAGGAGAAAAGCAAAAGAATGGAATATCGTGTACCTGATCCTACAGCAAATATCTATCTTTTAGAAGCAGCTTTATTGTTAGCTGGATTAGATGGAGTCAAAAACAAAATTGACCCTGGTGATCCTGTTGAAGAAAATGTTTACAAACTTTCTACAGAAAAGAAACGAGAATACAAAATTGGTTCTTTACCCGTTTCATTAAAGGGAGCACTAGATTCTTTGGCAAGTGATTCAAAATTTTTAGAAGAAGTTTTTTCAAGTGATTTTCTTGAAAAATATTCTGAACTAAAATACAAAGAATACACTGCATTTGCTCAAACCCCTACAGCATGGGAAGTTTCAATGTATGCAGATGCATAACTGGTACAAACATCAAAACTGTTAATTTTTAATTCATTTTAAGAAAAATGTTGGAACATTTTTAAAATAACGTTCTCTTTTTTCCAATATGAAATTTCAAATTATTCTTTTATTATTGATTATTCCAGGTTCAATTGGTATTGCATATGGCCATACAGTTGATGCAGTAGGTGATTACAGAGTAGAAATTGGATGGATGAATGAACCCGTTGTTTCTGGTGAAACAAACGCACTTGAATTCTATGCAAGTCCATTAATTTCCTGTCCTGAAATTTTAGAATCACTCAAATGTGCAGAATCGCAAAAATTTCAAAATGGAATTGAAGGATTGAAAAAAACTGTAAAAATACAATTAATTTTCAAAGATGAAAGTTTAACACTTCCACTATCACCTGATCATGATATTCCCGGAAAATACTATGCATTTGTCAATCCAACTGTTTCTGGATTTTATCAGGCAAATATTTTAGGAATAATTGAAGATACTCCAATTAGTCTTTCAATGCATCCTCCAAAAGTTGATGAACGTGCATACATAGAATTTCCTGAACCATCAGATCTTACATTAACTCAAATTATTGATGGACATACTTCATTGATTGCAGACATGAATGATTTGAAAGAATCACTAAATAATCTAGAAAAGAAAAATCAGCAAATTAATGAAAGTTATGTAGCCATTGGAATTGGAATTATTGGAATTATAATTGCAATATTTGCTCTAAGTAAAACTAAGAAAAACTAATTATTTTGAAATTATTGTTTTTCATATTAAATTTTAACGTAAAAACCTACAAGTATAGGAAACAAGAAAAATTATCAAAATTGGTGTAAAATTTGGTAGAAAACAACTATGATATTTTGGGAATTGTAGAAGGCACATCTACAAAAGAAATTCGAGATGCATTTAGACGCTTAGCTCTTCAATACCACTCAGATCGTGGTGGAGAAAATGAACAATTCATAAAAATTAAACAAGCTTATGAGGATCTCAAAATTGGAAAAAAATACCCTGAAACAGATATTGAAAAAAGAAAAAATTCACGAGTGTATTCGGATGAAACAGAATTTGATGTTAGAAGAAAAAATCAGATTTTAGGACAACAACTATCAAAAGATATGAAAACTGCTGAGGAATGGGCAGCAGATTTGAATAAATCAAATTCTACTGCAACAAGATTGTTTGGTTCAAAAACTCTTGGTGAAATTGAGTTAGAAAGAAAAGTAAATGGTGCTTTATCAATTAAAGGAAACTTTATGGCAGGCAGTATTACTTATGATGGCCCAATAATTATGCAAGGAAGTATTACTAGTCCATCATGGACTGAAGAATTTCAAACAAACATACATCTTACTTCAGGAGATTTCAAATTCATTAATCCATTAGAAAATAAATATAAAATTGAAAATGGTGCTAGAATAGTTGTTGATAATGGAAATATTGTAGTTGGAAATATCTATGGACGAAAATTCAAAGTTGCTGATTCAGTAAAAATTGGTGTTTATCAGATTCAAGAACATAGAACGCATATTTCTGCACCCAACGGAAAAATTATTGCAGAAAATATTATGGATACTGTTTCAGCTGATGCTGATACAATTATTGTACTAAATGTTGAAGACGATGTTAAAATTTCTGCACGTGAAATATTATTTTATGGTGGAAAATTAACTTTTGATTCTGAAATTGTATTAAAACAAGGAGGGACCATCAGATTCTTTGAAACATTTTCCATTCAAGGATTAAGTGGAGATGCAACAATCAAACTTGAAAATGGAAAAATAATTCGATTATTTAACCTAAAAACTAAAAAAATCAGAGATCTAGCTGATGAATTTGTGCCTATCAAAGATAATTATTCAAAAGATGCTACAATGGTTGGACATGGATTTACAATCACCTATGAAATGCTAGATAATCTATCAAAAAAACCAACTAAACAAAAAAGTAGTTGGAAGTCAAAATTTGGTTTTTAATAATCCTCTAAAATGTTAAAAATCTAGTTTTCTCTTTGAAAATTGACCTTTCTCATAAATAGTCCTAATTTTTCTAATAATTTATGAAAAAGATAGAGGCTGTGATTAAGAGAAGAAATTTTACCATAATCAAAGCTAATCTTAATTCAGTTGGAACTTACATTATTGATAAACGAAATTTAGATGACAGTAATATTTATGATGAGTCAAAAGGATCACGTATTGGTTCTACTGGTTTAAAATCAATTCCTTTAGCAAAACTTGAGATGGTTGTTTCTGATAAAGATGCAAGAAAAGTTGTTGAAATGATTTCAAAAAATTCTGGTTTATCTGCAAATCATGGTGGAAAAATCTTTGTCTCTGAAATGGAAGAAGTTGTAGATATGGATACACATCATGGAAAACAAGATTTAGAAATTTCCCATGAAGAAAAACTAGAAACAAACCAATTACCAAAACGTAGTAGACTAGTTCCATTACAAAAATTTACTTTACAAAAACTTCAAATAATTTATGAACAAAACAAAGAGACTCTTAAAACTGATTATAGAATAAAATCTTTTAGTGATTTTGTAAATTATTGTATAATGAAAACCCTTCCTACATTAGAAAAACAATTAAAGAATCCTACAATAGTTTATGAAAATAATTTCAATAATTATTGATAATCATATTACTGGTAAAAATAAATACAATCCTATTAATGTCATACCTATAACTGCAAGAGATAATTTTACAAGAAAAATTTTAGATACTTTCATACAACCAAACCAACAAGTAATGGTACTATAACTATCCCAGCTATTACAACAACTTTGAGATAATCTTTAGATTTGAGTGGTTGCATCTTTTCCCTTTGGAATAATTTATTTTTTCGTAAAAAATTCATTTTAATTCTACTTTATTCCAAATTGTTTCGTCACCTTCACCACTTGTAGCAATATCAACTGTGCGTAAAATTTGAGAGATGAAAATTTTTCCAATTCTTCCATTTGTCTTTATAATATTTACTACTTGATCTTCTTTTGTGTCTGGAATTATAGCTTCCATTTTATATTTGTCTGTAAATTGTGGTGTAAAAATTTCACTTCCTTTGGATGCATGTATTTCTGGTCCTGGTTTTTTTCCTCTTCCTCTTACTTTAGAAACAGTAAGACCACCAATACCAATTTTTTTTAATCCTTCACTAATTGCCATAACATCATTTTCACCAAGAATAATTTCTATTTTTAACATTTAATTTTTAAAACACAATTAGACAAATATAATTTCTTATTTTGATTATCAAATGATTATCAAATGATTATCAAATGATTATCAAATGATTATCAAATGATTATCAAACTCAGTTATTGTTATTAATTTAAAATCAATTATTTTCTTTAATGGTGCTTGATTCTGGTGATACAGCATGGATGCTTGTTGCTGGAAGTCTTGTATTGTTAATGATTCCTGCATTGGGTCTTTTTGAATCTGGATTGTTAAGAAAGAAAAATGCAGCTTCAATCTTTATGCAAATTTTCTTTGGTTTAGCACTGTTGAGTGTCATGTGGTTTGTTTTTGGATTTAGTCTTTCATTTGGTGAATCAACTGAAGGATTAATTGGAAACATGGATTGGGTATTTCTTAGAGGTGTTCCATCTGATGCCCCATTAGAACAATATGCCCCAACAATACCTGGTGTTCTCTTTGTTAAATTTCAATTAATGTTTGCAGCTATTACTCCATTATTACTTACAGGAACAATTGCTGAAAGAATGAAATTCAGTTCATTTATCATTTTTATTTCAGCATGGTCTATGCTAATCTATTATCCTCTAGTCCATTGGGTTTGGGGTGGTGGCTGGTTATCACAGCTTGGTGTTGCTGACTTTGCTGGTGGAATTGTAATTCACACTAGTGTTGGAATGGCAGCTCTAGCTGCTGCACTAGTTCTTGGAAAAAGAAGAAATTACGGTCCTGCTATTATGATTCCTCATAGTATTCCACTTGCAGTATTAGGTTCATCATTGTTATGGCTTGGTTGGTTTGGATTTAATGCTGGAAGTGCTCTTTCTGCCTCAGGAGGAGTTGCTGGAAATACTGTTATTGTAACTCATATGGCATCTTCAGTTTCTGCTTTAATTTGGGCTGGTCTTTCTTGGATTAGAACAGGAAAACCATCAGTTGTAGCAACAATAAATGGTGCAATTGCAGGTCTTGCTGGAATCACTCCTGCATCAGGATTTGTAAGTGCAGAACATTCATTCATAATTGGTATAGCAATCGGTGTAATTTCATACTCTGGTGTTGTATTATTCAAAGAAAAATTAAAGATTGATGATGCACTTGATGTAAGCTCTGTTCACGGAGTTGCAGGAATTGTTGGTGCATTAGCGATTGGAATCTTTGCTAGCACTGCAATTAATCCAGGTGGTGTTGATGGTTTACTGTTTGGAAATCCTGATCAATTATGGATTCAAGCAATAGGTGTTGGAGTTGCAGCAGCTATGGGATTTGGTGGAACATGGATAATTCTGCAAATAATGAAACGTACCATAGGAATTAGAGTTTCACCAGAAGTAGAAGATATTGGTTTAGATATTAGTGAGCATGCCGAATCAGCATATTCTGATGAAGAAGAATTCATGCTGGATATGGATGAATACACAGAAGATCTAAAAGATAAAGATGAAATATTATTTAAAAAAAAATAGGTTTGTGATAAAAAATTGACTATTGATTATAATGAAATATCAAAACAAGTTTTAGATTTAGACTCTCAAGTGAGATTTGCAGGAGTAGTAAATAACAAAGGAGTGATAATTGCAGGTGGACAAAAAGAAAATATTGAACAATTATTGTCTGATGATGATGTAAAGATGTCAATTCATTATGCATTACAAAAAAGAGAATTATATACTAATTTAGCCTACAAGATTGGTTATGAAAGATCATCTATTACAGAATATGAAATAGTAACAATGATGAGCATTCCAATAAACTCTAATGAACTATTTTTAGTAAGTACAGAACCACGAGCAGATTATCTAAAAATCATTGATTATGTACATTCAAAACTTGATTCCTCAAAAGACGCTGAATAACATTCAATTTTTCCAAATTTAGCCTCAAATTTTTGATATAGAAATTTTATGAGAATTATTTTTTCCTAAAACCAATTGGTTCTTTCCTTTTAACTTCAAAAATACTATAACCATATTTTTGTTTCATTTCAATGACACATAATTGTATGAACTCATATTCAGTAAATTTCTTTAAAACATCATACAAGTTAATTCCAACTACAATACTATTTTTCGGACAAAGTGAATTAATTTTAAAACATCGATTTACTGTAGGACCAAAAACATCACTAATTTTAGAAGTAGCACTTTCAGCTACTTTCACAGAACCATATGTTACACTGATCCTGTAATTTACTTCTGGCATATTTTCTACTTTGAGTTCTTCTTGTAATTTACCATGAGATTCAACCATACATAAACAACATTCTAAAATATTTTTCATTACTGAAGAATCATTAATATCGACATTTGCAAATCTAAACATTAAAGCATCTCCAATATTTTTTACTACTTCTCCATTATGTTTGATAACAATTCTTGCCATAAAGTTTAGAAAAATTTCATACAATTTGGTTATATCCTGATCAGATAATTTGGAAGATATTTTAGTAGAATCTGCCATGTCAATTACTCCTACACAATCATTTTGTTCATGCTGAGAAAACTTTAGCATCATATCTCCCTCAAGTTGTTTGATGACTTCTTCTTTCTCTTTGATCTCAATTAATGAGTCTTGTAGCTTTTGTGCCATTGAATCAAATGCATGAGACAGCTCTCCAATCTCATCTCCTGTCTTGATATTAGTTCTTACATCAAAATCTCCACTTGAAATTTTATTTGCAGCGTTCTTCAATTTGATAAGTGGCCTTGAAAATGATTTTGATATGATAAAGGCAACAATTCCCATTCCTATAGCCATTATTATTCCTGTTTGGAATATTCTATCTTGCAAAATACCTATTGGTTTTTCTACTTCTGCTTCATCAATTTCTGCAAGCAAAACAATTCCTAAATCCTTTGCACAATAAGAAGATCCATAAATTGGAATATTTCTATAATCAACATAAAATCCTAAATTGTTTTCTCCCTCATTGAAACATTTTTGGACACCTAACGTGTCTACTTTTTGATTGTATACTGCATTCTCAAAAAATCTAGATTCTGATAACATCAAAAATTCATCATTTACAATATACACTTCTCCTGTATCTCCCAATCCACTCCTGTCTAACAAAATATTGTCTATTGCTGCTGTTCTTATTTTTGAAACTATTATCCCTATTGGTTCATCTCCTCTTTTGTCATCATCAGCAAAGACTGGAGAAACAACGATCATTTTTTTGCCATTTTCTGTTGGTTCAAATTCGATAAAAGACTCTTCTAATCCTCTTTGAAATAATGGGTTTCCAAGAAAATCTCCATTTTTAATTCCACCAAGAGAAAAGAAAATTTTTCCATTGACTCCAATTATCTTTACATCTTCAAGTCCAATAGAAAATCCAATTAATTCTTGAAATGCTTGAACTTGAATTAAAAAGTCTTTACGAGTTATCTCTTTCTTGTCTTTTAATTTATCTTCAGTAACTTTATTCATTTCTAAAATTAAAAATTGAATCATTGGATCATTTGCAAGTATATTATTTTGTTCAATTCTTGATTCAAAAAGTAATCTTAGTGTATCTCCACGTATTGATGATTCTCCTAACAACTGATCTTCAGCTCTTTCCTTCAAAATTTGATCAGCATAATTGAAACTAAGAAATCCTGTAATTGTTAAAGAAACAATAGATACAATCATTACCAAGAAAATGAGTTTTTTACCAAGATTAAATGAGTGAGACAATTTACTTTTCTAATTATTTTATATGAATATCAAGGCTTCTAGTGTTTAGTATATTATAGTTCAAGTAATTCCTCAAACTGATAATTACCCTCATTAATGAAATTTAACTCAAGTATTTAATTAACTAATTTATCAGTTAGAGGTGTGAATCTTTTTATTTTTTCTTTAATATTGGTTGTTTTAACCTCCACGTCTACTGTATATGCAGAAGAATACATTATTGATATTCCATTTGGAGCATATAATCCTGAATTAAATACACCAGCTGAAGTTTGGTATTCTCCTCCTCAAATTTCAGTTATTGTAGGTGATAAAATTACTTGGTATAATGATGATAGAGAATATCATACTGTAACTAGTGGTGATAGTCCAGGTCGATTTGGTTGGATGGATAATAAAGACTTTGGAAAACCTGATGGAATATTTGATAGTGGTAATTTTCCACCAGGAGAATCTTGGACGTATGAATTTAAAGAATCAGGAATTTTTTCTTATTTTTGTATAATTCATCCATGGATGGAAGGGATTGTAATTGTTGAAAAAGAAATTCCAGATTATCCACATGATGCAACAGGAGAAATCGTAGAATTTCCACTTTTACAATATACTCCAGATCGTAATATTGAAGTGAATTTATCTTGGGATCCACCTGTGATTAAAACACATGAAAAAATCCAATTTGTATATCAGTTCTATGATCCAAAAACAAATTCTAATCTTGCAAAAATGAAACATTATTTTACAATTTTTCAAAATGGACAAGAAATTTTTTCTGATGAAGGATTAAGTCAAATTGGTGGTGATTATAGAAATTATGTTTTTACTGAATCTGGTTCAATTATAGTTAGAATAGACGGAATTCAATCATTGTCGTTATTAGCTGAAGAAGGTGTTACTGTATTTGGTGAAATAGAAAACAAACAACAACGTTCAGTGGATTTTACAGCAGCTGTATATGACAATCCAGAAAAAACTACTCATGAAACTTATCATGTTAAACCAGCTCAGAGATTAACGCTATATTATGAATTAATGATTTTCATGATTTTAATTCCAGCAATAATGTTTATTGTAATCTTACTTTGGATAAAGAGAAAACCAAACATTTCACAACCCAAATCTAGTGCTGTTTAAATTAAAAATAATAAAAAAGAAATTAAAATTGAATGAACTAATCTAATCGATTAATTCAGTCCAACCTTTTACGAAGACTGAGTCTTTGTGGAGTGGAACTGGTTGTCCAACGGTAAAGTCCATTGGTCTCATCCAAAAGATTGCTTTTGTTGGGCATACACCTATGCATGCACCGTCTGCAATGCATCTTTCTGGATAAAATACAAATGCTTTTCCTCTCTTCCAGCCTTCTACAGGTTTTACTCTGAGGACATCTGGTCCAAGTGTTGTACAGATTTCTACACATAGTGCGCATCCGA
>Ga0209054_1000698_pt1 | contig 21002 bp, 23 predicted proteins | sample SaaInlV_DNA_200m_FD_184689 | JGI IMG/M metagenome (GOLD analysis project Ga0209054, IMG submission 184689) | Marine microbial communities from expanding oxygen minimum zones in the Saanich Inlet - SI075_LV_DNA_200m (SPAdes) (version 2) | ecosystem: Environmental > Aquatic > Marine > Unclassified... | reverse complement strand
CAGGGAAAGTAGAAATTTTATATGATTTACTTGGCTTAAAAATTTCTGATATTCATGATCCAAAAAAAGAAAATGATGAGATTTACACAAACTTTAATTTTAAATCCCTACAAGACTTTATAAAAAAAACAAAAAAATCTAAATGATTATTTTACAAACTCAAAATGAAGTAAGAGTGGCATTGGCTGATAAAAAAAAATTAGCATTAATTCCTACCATGGGGAACTTACATGATGGACATATTTCCTTAATTGAGCATGCTAAAAACTATGCAGATAAAATTATCGTCAGCATTTTTGTAAATCCCATACAATTTAATTCAAAAAATGATTTAAAGAATTACCCTAGAACCCTATCAAGAGACATAAGTATTCTTAGAGATCTAGGTATAGACATACTATTCAATCCAACAGATAAGGAAATGTATCCATCAAAACCATTACTTAACTATAAATTACCATCACTGGCTACTCAATTATGCGGAGCAAAAAGGGCAGGGCATTTTGAAGGGGTAATAACTGTCATAGAAAAACTATTTGATCTTTTTAAACCAGATCATGTTTTCTTTGGAAAAAAAGATTACCAACAACTCATGCTCATAAAAAAATTTATCTTGGATAAAAGATATAAAATTACCTTACATCCAATTGAAACAGTAAGAGAAGATAATTCACTTGCCTTAAGCTCAAGGAATAATTTATTAAGACCCCAATCAAAAGTTACAGCCTCGACACTTTATAAAACTTTAAAAGATACAATAAAAGATCTAAAAAAAACAAACAATATAAACCAAGCTGAGTTATCAGCTATTAAAAAACTAACATCGCTTGGCTGGCACGTCGATTATGTTGAAATAAGACGTCAAACTGATTTATTAAAACCCACGACAAATGATAAAAATCTGGTTATTTTAGGTGCGGCCTATTTTGAGGATGTGAGACTAATTGATAATATAGAATTTTGCACAGATGATACTAAATGTCTATAATGTCACGATTTAAACCTATATTAGAAATTTTAAGATAATTATGCAAAGAACTATGCTCAAATCAAAACTTCATAGAGCGACTGTATCGCATTCTGAATTAGAATATGAAGGATCATGTGCCATTGATTCATCCCTTTTAAAAGCTGCTGATATAAATGAATATGAGCAAATTTCTATTTACAATATTACAAACGGGGAAAGGTTTGTTACCTACGCAATTAGAGCCGAAAAAGATTCAGGAATTATTTCAATTAATGGGGCAGCAGCACATAAGGCCAGCCCAGGAGATAAATTAATCATTGCGACATATGCAAATTATAATGAGTCTGAACTAAAAACTTATCACCCTACTTTAGTCTATTTAGACGAATCAAATAAAATGACTATTACAAAAAATTCGATTGCAATTCAAGCAGCTTAAATTTGGTTTCAACTTTAAGTATAAAAAAACAAGTCATTTCTGCTTTAGAGGATATCAAAGCTTTTGATATAGTCTCGCTGAATGTCAAAGAATTAACATCAATCAGTGATTTCATGATAATTGCAAGCGCATCATCAACAAGACAAACAAAAGCCCTCGCAAGAAATATAAAAGATAAAATGAATGCTTTAGGTGTTGATGTTATTGGAATCGAAGGAGAAACTGAAGGTGATTGGGTATTGGTAGATCTGGGAGATATCGTTGTCCATATAATGACGCCTACCACTCGTGCATATTTCAATCTTGAGGAATTATGGTCAAGTTAATATGATGGATTTGAATTAGCTTGAAAATTAGAATCATTACCGTAGGCAATAAACCTGATATTTGGTTACAAGATGGTATAAAAAGTTATATAAAAAAATTTCCAAATTTTACAAAGCTTGAGTGGGTAGAAATTAAGTCTGAAAAAAAATTTAGCTCAATTGAGAATAAAAAAAAAGAAGAGGCCCAGCGAATTAAGGCTCACATCAAAGGGGCAGACTATATATGTCTTGATGAGCGAGGCACTTCTTTTTCTTCATTAAATTTTTCATCAAAATTACAAAATTGGCTTCAAAATTTTTCTACAATTACCTTTGTCATTGGGGGGGCAGATGGGCTCGACAGCCAACTACTAAAAGAAAGTATTGAAAATATATCCCTATCAAAAATGACACTGCCTCACCATACAGTTAAATTAATCTTAATCGAGCAAATTTTTAGAGCTTTCTCCATCCTTAATAACCACCCCTATCATCGAGAATAGAATAAGTTGGACCAACATAATTTGGCTAAGAAAGGACCTTAGGAATTAGTCAAAAACTTATATATATAAAACTGTAAGTGATTTGTTGTTTTTTAACTACACTTTATCTTAAAACCTATTCAAAAGCACTTAAAACTACTTTTTAAATGCCCCCAAAAAACAACATATATGCGACAATATAAGTATATGACTATAAAAAATTACTTAAAATATTTTCTAATGGCGCTAGTGTTTTTGTCTAGCATTGTTAGTGCAGAAGAAAATCCTAAAGACCCCTATGAAGGCTTTAACCGTGGTGTTTATACTTTTAATGACGCCCTTGACGGAGCAATTCTTAAACCTATAGCAATGGGTTATAACTATGTTACACCTGATGTAGCCAAAAAAGGTGTTAATAATTTTTACAACAATATTACAGACTTTATAACTGCGGTTAATAGTTTTTTACAGCTAAATATAGAGCAAGGCATGACAGACACAGGCAGAGTAATCGTAAACTCAACAGTAGGTTTGCTTGGCTTCGTTGATGTATCCTCAACCAATGTAAATAATTACACTGAGCGTAACAGAGAAGATTTTGGAACAACGCTTGCTCATTATGGATGGCGTGACAGTGCATACTTAGTCCTACCACTATTTGGTCCCTCTACTTTCAGAGATGGTACTGGTTTAGTGGTTGATGGTTTGTTCATTGATCCTATTGGTTATATAGATAATGTGCGCTTAAGAAACGTGTTGTACGTAGGTAAAGTCATTACTACCAGAGCTCAACTTTTAGATGCAACAAACTTAATGGATGATGCAGCTATTGATCCGTATGCTTTCCAACGAGATTCATGGCTTCAAATAAGAGAGGCTCAGATAGCAGGCAAAAAACAAATTGATTATGATGAGTACTTAGATTATTTATCTGAAGATGATTCGTTTGATTTCACAACAGATAAAGTTGTTGATGCTTCAGCGAACGAAAATCAAAATACTGAAAGTGATTCAATATCACATTTTAAAGATTCAGGTTCTGATGAGTTTAATAAAACAAGTCAACGACCTCTGGCATCTCATCTCGTCTCTTCCCTATAAAGTTTTATTTAATTACCAGAAGCAATAGTCATATCATCTATTAATACAGAGCCAATGTATTGAGAGCTATTTATGTATGTGTCATTTCCGATATTTGAAATATTTAATAACATATCTTTCATATTTCCAGCAATAGTTATTTCTTCAACTGGGTAAACTATAGCGCCGTTCTCTACCCAAAAACCAGCAACGCCTCTTGAGTAATCACCGGTCACCATGTTTAAGCCCTGCCCAAGTAACTCCGTGACTACCAAACCTCTTCCCATCTTTTTTAATAATCTTTCAAAAGTAAAGCTTGATGAATTGACTATTAGGTTATGTGCCCCTCCAGCATTACCTGTTGTTTCCATTTTTAATCTTCTGGCACTATATGAGGATAAAAAGTAGCCTTTTAAATAGCCCTTATCAATAACGATTCTAGGTTTTACATGAACCCCATCTCCATCAAAATATGTTGTGGCATTGCCATGTTTTAAGTAGGGATCCTCATGGACAGTCAGGCTCTCTGAGGCAATTTTTTTATTAAGTGAATTTAATAAAAAGGATGTTTTTCGATATTGATTTGTACCGGACGAAGCCGATACTATCGATGAGAGCAATGAAGTGGCTACCCGTGATTCAAAAATGACTGGGTACCGACCTGTTTTAATAGGCTTGGGCATTAAACGCATTAGGGCTCTTTTGGCTGAGTCCTCACCGACCTCTTTCAAAGCTTTCAAATTAGAAATTTTACGAGCATTGCTATAACTATAATCTCTTTGCATGCCAGAGTTATCCTTGGCGATAACAGAACAGCTAATAATGTGACGTGAGGATGGAAACCCTCCAATAAATCCATTTGAATTTGCCTGAACAAATAAATTATTAGAGGTGCTAAAGTTCGCCCCCTCTGAATTGCTTACTCTTTTATCAAACCCTAAGGCAGCTTTTTCAGCTGTTAGCGCTTTAGTGATCATAGAGTCTTGAGACTCTTCAAAAGGGTGATATAAATCAAGCTCTATCTTTTTCTTAGGGAATAACGCTGAACTTGCTAGACCAAATGCTTTATCTTCACCAGTGAATTTAGCGATATCGCAAGCAGCCTCTATGCAAGATGTAATTGCATCTTTACTAAAATCAGAAGTTGTCGCCACCCCCTTTTTTTTTCCGAAGTACACTGTAATTGACAAGCTTTTATCATTATTTAAAGAAACTGATTCAAGTTTTTTCATTCTTACTGAAACGGAGGTTCCAGAATCAATATCAATTTCAACATCTGATTCAGAAGCACCTTTAGCTCTAGCTTGTTTATTTACGGATTCCGCTAGCTCGTATAAATCTGCCTGAGCATAATTAAGTATTTTTATCATTCAATATTTGAGAATAATTAAAGTGATATGATACATAATCAAAATCAAAATTTGGTATAAAATTTTTTATGATAGACATAACAGATGATTTAATAAGTAAAACAGCGCTGAAAAATCAGGCAAAAGATGTTTATGAGTTTGGAAAAGTCTTAGTGGCTTTGACTGATAAACAAATAAGCCAGATTGAGCTTCCTGAAAATGTAATCGAGGCAATAAAAGAACTTAAAAGAATAAAAAAAATCTCTGCTCAAAAAAGACAAGGCCTGTATTTAGCAAAACTACTGAGAGAGATAGACCTTTCCAAAGCACAACAATTTGTCGATCATTTAAAGTTTGAGTCTCAAAGTGAAATTAGAAAATTTCATCAAGTAGAAAATTGGAGAGACAGACTAATAGACGATATCTCAAATCTTACAGATTTAGTGAATTTATCCCCAGACATAGATATACAAAAATTAAGAAATCTTATACTCAATTCTCAAAAAGAAATTAAAAAAAGTAGTTCCAGAAAACATCAAAGAGAGCTTTTTCAGTACATTAAAGAAATTTTAGAATAGTTTAGATACTAGCCACCGCTTCAGCAGCTTTTCCATTTCTTATATAGCCAACATTAATTTCAGACCCTTTATTTTCTCTAATTAAGGAAATAAGCTCATCAGGTGTTGAAATTTTCTGGCCATTTATAGAGATAATTCTGTCACTTCTAAGAATGCCTGCTTTGTCTGCAGCAGAATCTTTGATTACAGCTATTACTTGAATGCCTTCGGCATTTTCTCTATTTTCACCTTGGCCAAGCTCAATAAAATGAGTGCCAAAAGTTGGTTTAGGAAGTTTCGCCCAATAAGAGGCATAAAAGTCATACATTACATTTGGATCAGCTAAGTCTTCCTTGGTAATTTCTATTTCTGTCACCTTACCGAAATCTTTTATCCTTTTTTCTTCTACTGCCTTTCTTCTCGCCTGTTTAAATTTAGAAGCTCTTCTTCCCTCATTAATTTGTCGATCATAAATTAATATGAAATCTGATTTAATTTCTTTCCCATACTCTAGAGCAAAACTTGGTGGTAAATTGGTACTAACAAATCCAGAGAACCCCATCAAATCATATCCATTCTCAAGCATCATCACGTTATCAGTATCTTTATCCCAGCCTCTCATTATCTTTGTCTCTGGGTTTTGTTCAAATGACTTAAATCCCTCAGGACTTTGTGTTACATAATTTTTTTTGAATAGGTTTTCTTCAGCAAAAATATTTGTAGATATGAGAAAAGCCGCCGAGAGGATGATGTTTAAATATGATTTGTACATGTGGGTTCCTTGGTAATGATAATATTATATTTTAATTATCTAAACTGACATACTTATGGAACAAAAATTCATTAAAATTGGATTAATATCAATTAGTGATCGCGCCTCTGCTGGAATCTATAAGGATAAAGGTATACCTGAATTAGAATCTTGGCTAAAAAAAACTCTAAAAAATGATTTCCAAACTGAATCGATTGTGATCCCAGATGAGCTTTCTAAGATTAAGAATACTTTAATTGATTTCTGTGATCACAAAGAATGTTCTTTAATATTAACAACCGGCGGTACAGGCCCTACTAAAAGAGATATAACGCCTGAAGCAACTTTATCTGTTGGTGAGAAAGAAATGCCTGGATTTGGTGAACAAATGCGTCAAATTAGTTTAAATTTTGTTCCTACAGCGATCTTGTCAAGGCAAGTGGCAGTTATTAGAAAAAATACACTGATCATAAATCTTCCAGGACAGCCTAAAGCCATTGTTGAGACGTTAGAGGGGTTAAAAGATGACCAAAATAAAGTGAAAACGCATGGTATCTTTTCAGCAATACCTTATTGTTTAGATCTAATTGGTGGCCCATTCATTGAAACAAATGAAGAAATTGTAAAATCTTTCAGACCTAAAAAGAAATAAAATGAAGACAGAATTTGAAATTATAGAAAAGTTCTTTAACAAGAAGGCTATCAAAGCACATAAAGGTATAGGAGATGATGCTGCATTAATTGAAAAAGATGGCAAAACTTTTTGGGCGATTTCGACAGATATGCTTAATGAAAAAGTTCATTTTATGCCAAACACAGATCCATATAAACTTGGATGGAAAGCAATGGCAGTAAATGTTTCTGATCTTTTAGCAATGGGAGCTTCACCAATGTTTGCATTACTTTCGATAGCTCTGCCAAAATCAAATAGTGATTGGCTAAAAAAATTTTCGAAAGGCTTCTTTGAATGTGGCAAAAAATACAATGTTGAGCTAATAGGTGGAGATACCACAAAAGGACCTTTAACAATCAATGTTACTATTTTAGGCGATGTAAATAAAAAAAATATTTTACTAAGGTCTAATGCAAAAATTGGTGACGATATTTGGGTAACTGGTGAACTTGGGCTAGCCGCTTTAGGGTTAAAAATAATTCAAAAAAAAATAAATGCTCCCAGTACAATAACGAAAAAATCAATCAATGCCTTAGAAAAACCAAAACCAAATATGCTTATTATTGAAAAAATAAAACCTTTTTGTAATGCAGCTATAGATGTTTCAGATGGCTTTATTTCAGACCTAAATCATATTTTAATTGCTTCTAAGGTGGGTGCCCATATTTTTTTAAAAGATGTTCCAATGAATAAATGGATAAGAAAAACAGAAAAAGAAGATTTAGCACTTTATGGTGGTGATGACTATCAAACAATATTAACCGCCCCAAAAAAAATGAGGTCTAAGATCGAAAAATTACTCCAAAAAAATAATTTAGAGCTTTCAAGGGTAGGTATTATTACCAAAGATAAAAAGCTGCACCTAAGTAATAATGACAAAACAATTAAATTAAAAAAGGGTTATATTCACTTTGAAAAAAATTAAATTACTTTTTAAAAATGAGTCAACATTTATAGCATTGGGTTTTGGGTCAGGCTTGTCAAATGTAGCACCTGGAACTTTTGGTACATTAGTTGCAATACCTTTGTTTTATTTTTCTCAACTCCTCCCTCAGTATTATGATTATTTTTTTGTAATCACTCTTTTTTTTATTGGCATTTATGTATCAAATAAAACCTGTCTTATTATAAAAATTAAAGACCCCTCATGCATTGTCATTGATGAAATTGTTGCATTTCTTGCCCTTTTAATTTATTTCAAACCTGACATGATTGAATTATTTGTTTGTTTCTTATTGTTTAGATTTTTTGATATCTTTAAACCATTCCCAATTAATATACTCGAGCAAAAATTTGATGGTGGCTTTGGCATAATGATTGATGATATAGCGGCTGCCATTTACTCTGCTTTAATAATGATTGTTCTTATTCAATATGTTCTCTGAAGAACATGTAACGCTCACACGAGCACTAGGGGAGCAATGTATACGAAAAAAAATTCTTTTAGTTACAGCTGAGTCATGTACAGGTGGACTTTTATCTGCAATGTTTACCGAAGTGTCTGGGAGCTCAAAATGGTTTGATAGAGGCTTTATTACTTATAGCAATAATGCGAAAATAGATATATTAGGTGTGAGCAAAAAGACTCTAGAAAATTTTGGGGCTGTTAGTCAAGAGATTGCTAATGAGATGTCTGTAGGGGCATTAAAAAACAGTAAAGCAAATTTAAGTATAAGTATCACTGGTATTGCTGGCCCTGAAGGGGGGGCATTAAACAAGCCTGTGGGAACCGTTTTTTTTTCCGTAGCGGATCAAAATGAGATAATTTTAGAGCATAAAGCAAGCTTTAAGGGGACAAGAGAGATAATTAGAAAAGAATCTATACTTTTTGTATTAAATGAACTGTTGAACCTTACGTTATAACAACAAGTATGAAATAATAAAAAAATAATTAAAACACTAACCAAAGGTAACCATTCAATGGATGAAAACAAGAGAAAAGCCCTAGATGCAGCACTTGCTCAGATAGATAAACAGTATGGAAAAGGATCGGTGATGCGGATGGATGACACTTCAGTTGTTGAAGGTATCCAATCCGTATCAACTGGATCTTTAGGGCTCGATATTGCTTTAGGAATTGGAGGCTTACCTCGAGGGCGCGTCATTGAAATATATGGTCCAGAATCTTCTGGGAAAACATCTCTTACACTCTCAGTAATTGCTCAGATGCAAAAAGTAGGCGGTACGGCTGCATTTATAGATGCCGAACATGCGCTTGATATTCAATATGCAGCAAAACTTGGAGTTAACATTGAAGAATTACTTGTCTCACAACCTGACACAGGAGAACAAGCTCTTGAAATTGCAGACATGCTGGTAAGAAGTGGTTCTGTAGATATTGTCGTAGTCGATTCTGTTGCTGCATTAACACCACGCGCTGAAATTGAAGGAGATATGGGAGATTCCCATATGGGATTACAAGCCAGACTAATGTCACAGGCATTAAGAAAATTAACCAGCAATATTAAGAAAACGAACACGATGGTCATTTTTATTAACCAACTAAGAATGAAAATTGGTGTTATGTTTGGTAACCCAGAGACAACCACCGGAGGTAATGCCCTTAAATTTTATGCTTCAGTACGACTTGATATTAGAAGAATTGGTGCAATAAAAAAAGATGATGAAGTCATTGGGGCAGAAACCAGAGTTAAGGTTGTCAAAAATAAAGTTGCCCCTCCTTTCAGAAAGGCTGAATTTGATATGCTATATGGCGAAGGTATCTCATTAGAGGGGGAGATTATAGATCAAGCAGTTAAATTGAATATCATAGAAAAGTCCGGTTCATGGTATAGCTATAACGGCGATAAAATTGGTCAAGGTAAAGATAATGTCAGGGAATTTCTTAAAGGCAATGCTGAGCTATCGAAAGATATTGAAAATCAAGTGAGAGATAAATCAAGTATTTCAGCTGAAATTGAGATCGATGATACAGTGCCTGCGGATGATGCAGAATCTGAAAAGTAATATTGAAAAAAATATTATCTTATTAAAAAAAAGAGCTCTTTATTACCTGGGTAAAAGAGAATATTCACGCCTAGAATTATATAAAAAAATAAATGCCTACGCCAAAGAGCTTGAACTTGAAACTCATAACATTAAAACCATGCTTAATGACCTTGAAAGTGATAATTGGTTATCAGACCAAAGATTTACTGAACAATTTATCTTTTCAAAAAAGAGTAAATATGGAGCTGAAAAAATTAGATACGAATTAAAAAATAGGGGTGTAGATGAGAATATAATAAACAATGAGCTCATTAAAATAGAAACAGAAAATTATTCTCTTGCAAAAAAAATCTGGTCAAAGAAGTTTGATGATACCCCCAAATCATTAGAGGAAAGAAATAAACAAATAAGATTCCTCCAAGGAAGAGGTATTAGCATAGAATTAATATACAAAATCTTATCTGGAAAAAGTTTTGATTAAACCATGATTAAAAAAAATATTTTATCTGAAAAAGAAATTAGGAATAAATTTCTTGATTTCTTTGCCTCTAAGGGACATGAAATTGTCTCCTCATCAAGCTTAGTCCCTCAAGATGACCCTACATTGCTTTTTGCAAATGCAGGCATGAATCAATTCAAAGAAATTTTCTTAGGTAATGAAAAAAAAGGTTTTAAGCGTGCAACATCAAGCCAACGTTGTGTTAGAGCAGGAGGAAAACATAATGATTTAGAAAATGTTGGCTATACAGCAAGACATTTAACTTTTTTTGAGATGCTTGGTAACTTTAGCTTTGGTGATTACTTTAAAAAAGAAGCTATCACATACGCATGGGAACTATTAACAGAGGTCTATAAAATACCAGAAGAAAAATTGTTGGTAACCGTTTACAAAGAAGATAAAGAGGCATTTAATATTTGGACAAAGGAGATAAATTTACCTGACGAAAAAATTATCCTTATTGGTGATAATAAGGGAAGTAAATACGCTTCTGATAACTTTTGGATGATGGGAGATACTGGACCATGTGGGCCTTGTAGTGAAATTTTCTACGACCATGGAGAAGATTATTTTGGGGGGATTCCTGGATCAAAAGATGAGGATGGTGACCGTTTTATTGAGATTTGGAATTTGGTTTTCATGCAATACAATCGCGATGACCAAGGGAAAATGAACCTCCTGCCAAAGCCCTCTGTAGATACTGGAATGGGTTTAGAAAGAATTGCAGCGGTACTTCAAAATGTTCATTCCAATTATGAAATTGATTTGTTCAGAAAATTAATTGCTGAAATAGGCAAAATCACAAATACTAAAAATCTAAATCATAATTCACTTAAAGTAATTGCAGATCATATTAGAACATCCACCTATCTTATTAAGGATGGTGTATTGCCTGCAAATGAAGGAAGAGGTTACGTTTTAAGGCGGATCATTCGTCGAGCTATTAGGCATGGATATAAGTTGGGTTGCAAAACACCATTCTTTAATAAACTTGTTCCATTAGTTTTACAACTAATGGGTGATGATAAAAGCTTAACTAAGCCAAAGGCTAAATTTATAGCAAACGAAATCTTGTTAGAGGAAGAGCGTTTCTTTGTCACCATAGAAAACGGGATGTCTATCCTCGATAATGCAATCGATGAAATTAAAGACAAAAACACAACGCTTCTTGATGGGGTAACTGCCTTTAAGTTACATGATACATATGGGTTCCCGCTTGACCTAACAGCTGATATTTGTCGTGAAAATAAAATTGAAGTTGACACAAAATCTTTTGAGAAATCCATGAAATCCCAAAAAACAATGGCGCGTGAATCTGGTAAATTTAAAAAAATCAAAACATTACCATACGAAGGTAGGGACACAGAATTTTTAGGTCATGACGAAATTAACTCATCATCAAAAATTTTGGGTATATTTAAAAATGAAAAAGAAGTCAAAGTAATAAAAAAGGGTGATGAAGCCATCCTAATTTTAGATAAAACTCCCTTTTATGCTGAATCAGGTGGTCAGATTGGTGATAGCGGGTGTATTGAATCAAGTAGCGCAAAATTTAATGTGCGAGATACGATAAAAATTAAAAAAAATGTATTTGGACATATCGGTGTGCTTGAGTCTGGGTCTTTAACATATCATGAAAATATTAAGGCAAGTATAGATGAACAGAGAAGGAACAGCATTAAGCGAAATCATTCGGTGACCCACCTGCTCCACAAAGCACTCAGAATTGTTTTAGGTGCACATGTTGAGCAAAAAGGGTCTCTCGTAGATGACTTAAAAACACGATTTGATTTCTCTCATACAAAATCAATTTCAAATGAAGAAATTCATAAAATTGAATCTATTGTTAATAATGAAATTTTATTTAATCAAATGACAAATACCCAAATGATGCCTATTGAAGATGCTAAAAAATCAGGTGCCTTAATGCTTTTTGGTGAAAAATATGAATCAGAAGTCCGTGTATTACGTATCGGAAATAGCATTGAATTATGCGGTGGCACTCATGTAAAAAATACTGGTGATATTGGTCTCTTTAAAATTTATTCTGAAACGGGTGTGGCGTCAGGTGTGAGGAGGATTGAGGGAACATCGGGCTTAAACCTTATTAATCTTTTAAACGAACAAGAAAAAATATTAAATAAAATTTCTAAAGATTTAAATATAAATACCTCAGAAATACCCTCAAAAGTATCTAGTATTCTCTCTCAAATCAAAGATAATGAAAAAATACAAAGCCACCTAAAATCTCAATTAGCATTGAATCAGACTGATGAAATACTCTCAAAAACTATAAAGATAAATGATTTTGTTTATTTAAACGAGGTAATTGATAACCAAGGACCTAATGAATTAAGAGGGATGATTGATAAATTAAAACAAAAACTTAAAACAGCAGTTATAATATTAGCTTCAGTAAAGGATTCAAATGTAACTTTTGCTGTTGGCGTTACAGACAATCTTACAGATAAAATTGATGCAGGAACCATTGCTAAAATACTTGGAGAAAAGGTAGGAGGCAAAGGTGGAGGTAGAAAAAATATGGCAATGGCAGGTGGCACAAACATAAAATTAGTTCACGAAGCATTCAAGCTCGTCCAAAAAAATCTAAATAGTTAAAGAATCTATAATAAATGAGCATTATCGTACAAAAATTTGGCGGTACATCAGTTGCTAATCCTGAAAGGATTAAAGCAGCAGCCAACATTGCAATTAAAACTTACAATCAAGGTCATCAGGTTGTTTTGGTTGTTTCTGCTATGTCAGGTGAAACCAACAAATTAATCACCCTGTGTGAGGAGATGATGACGAGCCCTGAATTAAGGGAGTACGATTCTATTGTTTCAACAGGGGAGCAGGTAACGAGTGGTCTTATGGCTTTGTCCTTAATAAATTTAGGTTTTAAAGCAAAAAGTTACTCGGGTCACCAAGTAAAAATTGAGACAAATGGAGCTCACAGTAAAGCAAGAATCCTTAACATTGAAGACACTAACCTAAAAAAAGATTTAAAAAATGGCTTTATTGCCGTAGTCGCTGGATTTCAAGGTGTGGACAAAAAAGGGAACATCACAACTCTTGGCCGTGGTGGTTCAGATACGACTGCTGTAGCGCTTGCAGCTGCTCTTAAGGCCGATGAGTGTCAAATCTATACTGATGTTGATGGGATTTATACAACGGATCCAAGAGTAGTTCCTGAGGCAAAGAAACTAAAATCAATTAACTTTGAAGAAATGTTAGAAATGGCTAGTCTAGGCTCTAAAGTCTTACAAACAAGGTCAGTTGAATTTGCTGGAAAATACAAAGTAAAGCTCAGGGTTTTATCAAGCTTTTCACCAAACAACGAAGGTACAGAAATTAATTTTGAGGAAAAAAAGAATATGGAAGATCCAATTATTTCAGGTATTGCTTTCAACAGGGACGAAGCTGAAGTCAATATTCTCGGGGTGCCAGATATGCCAGGTATTGCATATCAAATATTAGGCCCTATTGCTGAAGCGAATATTGATGTTGATGTAATCATTCAAAATTTGGGTCAAGATGGACTGACTGACTTTACATTTACTGTTCAAAAAAATGACTTAACAAGAACCTTGAAAATTTTAAATGAAAACGTAAAGGATCATATTGGGGCCAGAGAGGTTAAGGGAGATGCCACAATAGCTAAGCTTTCAATTATTGGCCTTGGAATGCGGTCTCATGTTGGCGTAGCAAGTAAAATGTTTAGGGTGCTTGCTGAAGAAGGTTTAAATATAAGCACCATCTCAACAAGTGAAATTAAAATCTCAGTCATCCTTGAAGAAAAATCACTTGATAGGGCTGTTAAAGCGCTTCATAAAGCTTTTGATTTAAATAAAATTTAAGAGTATTGTTACGAAAATAGGAGAGCTGGCTGAGTGGTCGAAAGCACTTCCCTGCTAAGGAAGCATACGGGGTAAACCTGTATCGAGGGTTCGAATCCCTCGCTCTCCGCCATTAAAATTTCACATAAACCATTGTTATTAAATGGTTTTTTACGTATAGGCTACGGAATAAATTTATCTAAGGTATTTTTTAGGTGTAAAATCATCTCTTCTATTTTAACGTGATGGTTTCCAACGAAGATACCGTTTTTATCCATATATTCTGCATTCTCTAATACCCCGAAAATTTCATGATCAAAATAATTAATAACCTCATTTTTCGTAAAATTACCTGAAACAATTGGTCGACACTCAATGCCATTATCCATTAGCAAAGAGGTAATTTTTTTTCTTTCAATATCAACCCCTTTTTTAATCACCAAAGAAAATCCAAACCAACTACTAACTCCTACCTCCTTCTGAATAGTTAAGAAAGGATGATTGGTAAATAAATTCTGGAAGTAATCTGCATTTTCTCTTCGTTTATTAATAAAGTCTGGCAGCTTTTTTATTTGTTCAATGCCAATTGCCCCACTCATCTCTAAAGGTCGGACATTATATCCAGGTAATACAAACTTAAATAATTCCTCAAAACGATCATCACTTTTTTTACCAGAAACTAGATTTTTCTTTGGTAAGTCACGAGTCCACCCATGCGCCCGCATACACAAAAGAATATGGTATAGCTCTTCGTCATCAGTCAATATACAGCCACCTTCCATTGTTGATATATGATGGCTAAAAAATGAGCTGAATGTGCCCATAATTCCAAATGTGCCTGTCAGTTTATGATCAATCATTGCACCCATGGACTCACAATTATCCTCTAACAAAATTATATTTCTACCAGCTACTAATTTTTTAATAGCTCCGAAATCATTTGGGTTACCCAATAAATTTACTGCCAGAATAGCTCTAGTTTTATCTGTGATGGCATTTTCAAGCTCTATTAGATTAATATTAAGTGTATCTGGATCAATATCAACAAACTTCACTTTTAAACCGTATTGTTGTAACGGGAAATAAGTTGTGGACCAAGAAACTGCCGGGACAATTACTTCGTCGCCACGCTTAAGTTTATGAGCTTCATTTCTTGTATAAAAAAGAGATGAAATCATTAAAAGGTTTGCTGCAGAACCAGAACTAACCATCACCGCATATTTTGAAACAAAAAAATCAGCAAAGCATTTTTCATAATCAGCAACACACTTACCCATAGTAAACATATTTTGATCAATAACGGTTTGAATTGCTTCCAATTCTCTATGATCCCAAGACCTACTTGCTAATGGATACTTACTCATTTATTCAGTTGATTTTGATAAAATTCATATGTTTTCGATAAGCCCTCTTTTAACTGAGTTTTGTAACCCCATCCAAACTTTTTCAATTTTTCAATGCTAATTAATTTTTGGCTCATGCCAGTAGGTTTTGATAAATCATGTTTAAATTTTCCTTCAAAACCAACTACTTTAGCTATTTCGTCGTAGTAATGGTTGATACTATGATCAACACCAAGGCCTACATTAAGGTTCTGAGGCATATCTTCGAATTTTCTAATTGCATAAAATATAAAATCAGCTAAATCTCCTGCATACATAAATTCTCGTCTTGCATGGCCATCTCCCCAAACATCAATATCGCCCCCTTCTTCTTTGGCATTAGAAATTTTTTTAATCACTCCCGGAATCATGTGGGAATGCTCAGGGGTAAAATCATCGAATCTACCGTAAAGATTACAAGGTATCACTGTTTTATAATGGTAGGTTGAATTTTCTCTAACGATAAATTCACATAAGCGTAAAACAGCAATCTTTGCTATAGCATACGCCTCATTTGTCGGCTCTAATTCACCTTTTAGAATGAGATCTTCAGTTAATGGATTTTGTCCATTTCTTGGGTAGATGCAAGAAGTACCTAAATTCATAAATTTTTTGATGCCCACTTCTTTAGCTAAATTAACAATATTAAAACCCATTTGGATATTATCAATAAGGTATCTTACTGGGTGTGCAATATTTGATTGAATACCACCGACAAAGCCTGCAGCATGAATAATAATATCTGGATTATTTTTTTTTAGATATTGCTGAACTTTTACATTATCTAATAAGTTAAGTTCAGAGCTAGAAGGTGATAGAATATGATGCGATGAACATGCATTATGCTCAAGAATATTTCTGCCCACCATACCTCCCGCACCTGTAAGCAATATCTTCATCTAGATTTGTTGTTCATTCTAAAAATTATATCCGTAGCTAACAATTTTACCTGGTATTTATTTTCCCCAAAAAAAACACTAAATATTTTCTTAGTCAATTTTTACATGGGAGTTACTGAAAAGTAATTATTCTATTTTAACGACATTAACATACTTCTTTGTCCATAACCAAATATAGTATTAGACAAAATATTTACCTGAAATTAACCGTTATTATCAATATTACAAAACACAAAACTATGAAAAATAATGTAATATTTATCAATAAATGAGAACTATAGAAATCTTTCATAACAAATAATCCTTTTCGGGAGCATTGGCATGATAATACTATGAATAAAGATATCATTATCATAGAAAGAAGGCTTTTTTCAGCCTTTGGACATGAGAGAACACAAATAAATGCAATAAATGAATTAGTGGGAAACAAAAAATCAATTGTAATATCATGCAAAGAACAAAATCTAAAAAGCCTCCCATTTAAGAATAGAGTATTTCCTCAATTACCTGCATATGATTTTAAAAATGAGGGTGAAGAAACATTACAATATATCAAAGAATGTGGTAATTCTTTTGTAAGCATCTTAAAAGAAAATAAATTAAATTCTATAAATAAAATTTTAATTCCTTCTGCAAGAAAACTAGAAATTTCAATGTTTACTTATTTATATAAAGAAAGAAAATTAAAAAGCTCGCTAAAAGTAATAGTGAGAATCTTAGATTTGAGCTTTTTAAAAAATTTACCAAATGCTTTTTTGGTAGAATTTTCTAAATTAGTTAATCATGGTTACATCATCTTGCTTTCAGAGACAAATGAACTTGCTAAAGCAGTTAAAGATATTTATAAAATAAAATGTAAAGGTAATTTTATATTACCTGTTTCGGTTCCATTCTCAATTAATATAAACCAAAGGAAAGCTTTAGAAAAAGATATATTTATAGGGTGTCTGGGTGGCTCAAGAAGATCTAAAGGTTTTTTTACAATTCCAAAAATTATTAAAAACTTAAGAAAATATTTTATAAATAACAATGAGAATTTTAAAATAACCTTCATAATACAATTGAATAAAGATAAAACTAAAAGAAGTTTATTGTTTAAACTTAACGAATATTTGAGTAGGTATATATCAAGCTCTGTTAAAGTAAAATATATATATGGGATTGAGGGAAATAATGAATTTCTTGAGTTGCTTAAATCAATTGATATATTTTTACTGCCCTATTCCAAAAATACTTATAAGTATTGTGGTTCAGGATTTATTACAGATGCGACATTTCTAGAGAAACCTTTAATTACAACAAAAGGAATGTCTATGGATAATTTACTTAATTTTAATAATGCAATATCCGCAAATTTACCTGAAGAATATTCAGCCGCGATAATTAAAATATCAAAAAATTATGAATATTATTCAAAGAATAGTAAATCAGCAAAAAAATATTTAAAAAATTTAATTCGATCCTCTTTTAATAAAACTCTATGCCAAGTTAAGTAGTAAAGCACTAGAGATATATCTATAAGATGAGAAAATCTCTTTTATTTTTTTACAATTTTTATATTAAAAGTAACACTAGATTATCTGACTTTCTCTTCAAAAATTTAGAAAGAAAATAAAAAAATAATCATAATAACTTATATAATTCAACTATTATCGTCATTTTTTGAAAGTAAAAACTCCTATGCAGAATTTTCCTGAAATTAGAACAAATTTATTAAGCGGCTTAACTGTGGCATTAGCAATGGTTCCAGAAGCAATAGCCTTTGCCCTTATTGCACAAGTCTCCCCCTTAACAGGATTGTATGCCGCCATCTTAGTTTGTTTTATTACTTCAGTTTTTGGTGGGCGTCCTGGTATGGTTTCAGGTGCAACAGGTGCTTTAGCTGTTGTGATGGTGTCATTAGTCGTTCAACATGGGCCTGAGTACCTTTTTCTCACAGTAATCTTAATGGGGTTATTACAGATAATATTTGCCTTATTTAAATTAGGTAAGTTTATTCGCATGGTCCCCTACCCTGTGATGCTTGGGTTTGTTAATGGACTTGCAGTTGTAATTTTTCTTGCTCAATTTAATCACTTTAAAATATTCAACAATGAAGGCTTACCTATCTGGATGAGTGGCATGGCTCTTTACATCATGATTGGCCTAATTTTCCTAACCGTTGCAATTATTTATCTTTTTCCAAAGCTTACAAAAATTATTCCCTCTACACTCGCTGCGATCATTTTCACTACCGGTATCGTTTATTTCTTTTCTATTGATACCAAAACAGTGGGAGACCTAGGTTCGATCGCTGGAGGTATTCCAGAATTTAATTTTCCAACCGTTCCCTTTAACTTTGAAACGATAATGATTACATTGCCTTATGCTTTTCTCTTAGCTGCCATAGGTTTAATCGAAACTCTACTTACCCTCAATTTAATTGATGATATGACCGACACTAGAGGAAGGCCAAATAAAGAATCCTTAGCGCAGGGCTTTGCCAATATTGTTACTGGATTTTTTGGTGGCATGGGTGGATGTGCGATGATTGGACAAAGCATGATAAATATAAATAACGGGGCTGTCAGACGGCTATCTGGAATTGCCACAGCGATATTTTTAGCCTCTTTTGTATTATTTCTTTCTCGTTGGATTGAAATGATTCCTTTAGCTGCGCTCATAGGTGTGATGTTTGTTGTTGCAGAAAAAACATTTGAATGGGGAAGTTTAAGGTTATTTGGAAAAGTTCCAAAAAAAGATATCTTTGTTGGTTTGCTTGTTGGAGCAGTGACTATTATTGCAGATCTAGCTATTGCTGTTATTTTAGGCGTAATCGTTTCGGCTTTAGTATTTGCCTGGGAGCATGCAAAAATTATTGAAGTGACCACATCTAAAAATAAAAGAGGTTGGAAAATATATGAATTAAAAGGTACTCTTTTTTTTGCATCAGTTAAAAGTTTTAATGAGCTATTTAAAATCAAAGATGATCCAAATGAAGTCATTATTGATTTTAAACAATCAAAGGTAGCAGATCATAGTGCAATTATGGCCATTGACACTTTGGCAAATAAATATAAGTCGCTTGGAAAGAAGTTACATCTAGTTCATCTAAGCCCAGACTGCATGGAAGTTCTCGATAGTGCAAAAAATATGGTAGAGCTTAATATGCTTGAAGACCCGAAATATCATATTGCTGACGATAAACTAAGTTAAATTAATGTAGATAAAAATTTAGATTAAAATAAACCATGAAATACGTAAATCATTATTTATTAGCATCACTTTTTATCGTAATTTTTATAGGGCCGATGGCTTTTGATATAGGGCTGGCTTCGATGCTACATGTTGAAATTTTATTCCTAATAATCCTTATTAGCAGTGTTTTTCTTCATCAACATAATTCAAATGCCTTTAAGGTTACTGTAATTTCATTAAGCCTTGTTTTACTGAATAATTTTGCCTTTGATTTTAATCAAAGTTTATTTCAATATGTCCTTAAATTATTAATAATTAGCATTACAATCTTTACATTGTTCAGAGAAATAATTAAAACGCAAATTATTGACCCCCATATAGTTAGTGGAGCAATATCGATATATATTCTTATTGGGGTTTTTTGGTATTTACTTTATATGGTTTTGCTGGAGATAAATCCAGAGGCATTTCATATCAGCAAATTTAATTCTAGTTCTGTTACAGTCGAAATGGTTTATTTTAGCTTTACTACATTGACGACATTAGGTTACGGTGACATAACACCCGTAAGCTACACGGCTAAAATGTGGTCTATTACAGAAGCTGTAACCGGCGTAATGTTTATCGCGGTAATGATTAGTCGCTTAATTGCACTTTTAAAAATTAAGGATTTGGACTAATTATTGCCCCTTATAAAAAAGTAAAGCCCGATAATCACCAAAAATATTTGTTCACTCATAAAGAGTTTTGGGGTAATAAACCAATCACTGTGCGCTAATGTAAATGCAAAAGTCATAACGGTTACGATCACACTAGATGCAAATCGAGTTACTAAATTTCCAACATGCCCTTTTAAGAAACCTCCAAGAATTAATAAAATACCTGCGCTTAGTTCAGAAATGGCAACAAAAGATGCAAGCTCTGATGAAAATCCAAAATAGTCTATTAATTTTTGCGGGGGTAAAGGAAATTTATTATGGCCATGGAAAATAAAAGAAATACCCAAGCCTAGTCGAAGTAACCAAGGGGTAAGGCTGTAAAAATTTCTCATAATCGCATTCAAAATATTATCAATTGACTTCATTACCTCATTCCTTTATTTAAAATTTTATGTAATCTCTTTTTCCTAGATTCACACCGTTTGACCTTAAAATATTATAAGCAGTTGTCACATGGAAAAAGAAATGAGGAATCATCCATTTTGTTAAATAATCTTTTCCTGATTTAAATTTAAATTCATGGCTCCTGATTGAAAACTTAATTTCTATACTTTCTGAACCTTCCATTTTTTTTGGATTAATTTTTTTTAAAAAAGTAATTGTCTTACTTATTCTTCTTTGTAAATCACTAAATGTTTTTTCATTATCTTTGTAAGATGGTGCTTTTATATTTGCTAAACGACCAACTCCCAATCTAATCATATCTGTCCCAATTTGGATTTGACTAGTTAAAGGCCTCATATCAGCGATCAGGCGTGCATTAATAAAAATATCTTTATCTATTTTTCTTTTTTCAGCAAAACGCTCCCCTTTTCTTAATATTGATGATAAATTTTCAAGCATAGTAATAAACATTGGAACAGACATTTCATACATAGATACTGACATTTCTATTACTCCTATTTATTAATTAATACAAAACTCAATTTTAT
>Ga0209054_1000677_pt1 | contig 21513 bp, 22 predicted proteins | sample SaaInlV_DNA_200m_FD_184689 | JGI IMG/M metagenome (GOLD analysis project Ga0209054, IMG submission 184689) | Marine microbial communities from expanding oxygen minimum zones in the Saanich Inlet - SI075_LV_DNA_200m (SPAdes) (version 2) | ecosystem: Environmental > Aquatic > Marine > Unclassified... | reverse complement strand
GGGCCAAGCATTTATCACCACTGATATGGATGATAACCAAATTACTGCTTTTCATCCAGGGGCGATGAGTAATTCTCATGAGAATAAGGTTGATGATGCCAGCGTTGCAGATATCGGCATTGTTTCTCCAGATGGTCGTGACGGCATGATTGAGCACGCTAAACAATTTGCAGATGCTAATATCGCTTTTATTTTTGATCCAGGCCAAGGTATGCCAATGTTCTCAGGTGAAGAACTAACAACCTTTGTAGAGCAAGCGACTTATGTGGCTGTGAATGATTATGAATCACAAATGTTACAAGATAAAACTGGGCTTGATTTAGCGGCAATCGCCTCAATGGTCGATGCACTGATTATTACCAAAGGTGGTGAAGGCAGTGAAATCCATACCGGTGGTGAAGTGATTAATATCGCCCCAGCAAAGGCAGAATCAACGCAAGACCCAACAGGTTGTGGCGATGCTTATCGTGCAGGTTTGTTGTATGGATTAATGAATGATATGAATTGGAAAACCACCGGTCAGTTGGCGGGTTTATTGGGTGCAATTAAAATTGCACATTTGGGCACGCAAAACCATCAATTTGATTTAGACAAAATTGAGCGCCTATATCAGCAAAGCTATGGTGAGCCTTTGTTTTAATCAATAAATAAGCAGATAATAAAAAAGCGCCAATTGGCGCTTTTTTATTTAGTAGTAACTAAATCTTTAGTTAACTGCTTCTTTTAATGCTTTACCAGCTTTAAATGCCGCTACTTTAGAAGCTTTGATTTGAATAGCTGCACCCGTTTGTGGGTTACGACCTGTGCGTGCTGCACGATCTCTAACAACAAAAGAGCCAAAGCCAGTTAGTTGTACGCCATCACCACTAGCCATAGCGCCAGTAATTGCATCTGTTGTTGCGTTAAGTGCACGAGCTGCGTCTGCTTTAGAAATGCCTGCTTCTGATGCGATTGCATCGATTAATTCTGTCTTGTTCATAATTTCCTTGTTGGGCTAAATAAGAATCTTGGTATGTGGGTCTTCTAATTAAGGAGAGAAGATAAAAAACAGTATATTTTTTATACCCATACACCAAGATTAAAACCAATTATAGCAACACTTACTATTACTATGTATTTTTTTAAAATATATTTAACTGATTTTTTTTGGATAAAATGGATATAATAAGACCAACTGAAATACTAAGGATTGTATTAATGGAAGCATTAGAAAGATTGTTTAAATTAAGAGAAGCGTTACACGAGCAAGAGGCAGCACTCGGCATTCAAGATTATTCTGAAATTGAACGCAGCATCTTAGAGTTTGTTAGTAATCAAAAACAAACCACAATTTCTGATATTTTAAAACATCCATATTTTTCAAAAATTTCGTTATCAACCGTTAATCGTGTGGTGGCAAAGCTATTATCAATTGGTGCAATCAAGTCACAACAAGCAACAAACGATAAGCGTAAGATGTATTTGTCTTTTTGTTTAGACAACTAATTAATATAAAAAACTATAGGGGGTTTTATGGGTGTTTTAAAAAAATTATTTGAATTAAGGGTGTCGCTTGATAATTATGAGCGTGACATGGGTTTCGATCAACTTTCAGAGGTGGAAAAATCAGTGCTTGAATTTATTATGCACACGAAAAATGCGAATATCACTGCCATCACTAAAGAGCAATATTTTGCCAAATATTCACTATCAACAATTAAAAGAGCGGTAGGCGTATTGTTAAGTGAAGATATTATTATTGCTACACAATCAACTGCAGATAGACGTGCAATGGTCTTAACCTACAACAAATAGTTCGTAAGTAAGACTAAGCCCTGATCATTTTCAGGGGATTATAAATCCAAATTCAAAGACTGTATAATAGCCGTATGGATAGTTACAAACTTCTTTTTACTAATAATTTGATTGCATTTTTAGCAATCTTCTTGGCCTCTGTCGCTATGAAATATCTCTCAGGCTTTGATGCAGAAATAGGCTCGTATTTTTATTTACCAATTGGTGCAAAAATTTTGGTATTTTTGTTATTCGGTCGCCAAGTTTTACCGGGTGTAATGGCCAGCTGTATTTTCTGCGGTGTGGTTTTATTTGGTTCGTGGGGCGGTAATTTTGCTTGGGGTGCTGTTGGTGCTCTTATGGGTGCGTTAGCACCTTTGATTTCAATAGGGGTTATGCAGTGGTTTAAAGTTGCCAACTTTTCTAATCTTAAAAATATTGATTTTAGACATGTTCTATTTTTAATCTTCTTTACAGCGATTATTCATGCGCTTTCTCGTTTTGTGATTTATGCCAAGAGTGAAGTCTTTAACATTAGCCCAATAGACTTTTTATCACATTACTTGGTGGGCGATATGATTGGTGGTATTGTGGTAATTTGGACAGTATTAAAAATTCTACCTTTATTTGCTTCAACAGCTAACCCATGTAAAAATTAGGGGTTTTTACCCCCTTAGCGCAAAACCCGCCCATGCCGTATATAATGACTAGCATGAATATTAAACAATTTATATCGCACTCTCTTATTGCGCTGATGATGGTGTTATTGTCTAGAGTGCTCATTTCTGGTCTTGATAGCCCAAATTTTATTATTGGAAACTATTTGTGGCTACCAATCGGTGCGGCTATCTTGTCCTACCTGTTATTCGGTTTTAAAGTTTTTCCTGGTGTGTTGTTGGGTTATTTGATTGCCGAGGTGATTATCGAGGGCAGTATAGCTGATATTAGCCAAAGAGAGTTTTTAAGCCGAACGATGTCAAGCTTAGCGCCGATCATAGCAATCAGCATTATGCGTGTATTTAGTTTGTCTAATTTCTTTAATGAAGACAAAATTAACATTGGCCATGTTTTTTTTCTGGTATTGCTTTCAGCAGTCACCAGTACCTTACTTAAAACCTTTTTTGTTTATGATAAAGCTGAGGAATTCTTAGCAGACCCAGTTGGCCATATTGGTTCTTATTTAGTAGGTGATATGATTGGTGGCATTGTATTTATTTATATCGGCATTAAACTCTCAAGCTTAATGCTTAAAAAATTAAGATAAAGTGACTTTTATTACCATCCTTGCGAAAGCCTAAGTTAATTTAGCTTTTTTAACAAATTTTCAACCCACTCAATACGTTCAATGTCTTCAGGCATAGTTTGCTTGATGATTAATTGATTTTGGCCTTTTAATTGGTAGGTTTTAGGCTGTTTTTGTACCAAATGGATGATTTTTATTGGTTCAACCGTGGTTTTGTCTGCAAAAGTAAGGTGCGCCTTGTCATCATAGATGGAAATTTTATCAATTCCGATTTTTTCCGAAAAAAGTTTTAACTTCGTGGCGGCAAATAGGTTTTTGGTTGAATCCAGTAACAAGCCAAAACGATCAATCATCTCGATTTGTAAGTCTTTTAGCTCGTCGTTATTTTTGGCATTAGCAATACGTTTGTATAAAACCAGGCGCTCGTGCACATCGCCCAAATAAGTTTCAGGAATGATACAAGCAAGGCCTGTATCAATTTCAATCTCATGGTTGATAGGATCATCGAGGTTGATTTTTCTGCCGGCGCGCATTGCATCAACGGTACGTTTGAGTAAGTCGTGATATAAATTAAAGCCAATTTCACTAATTTTTCCTGATTGGTTGTCACCAAGTAAATCACCCGCGCCACGGATTTCTAAATCATGATTGGCGAGCATAAAGCCTGCGCCTAATTCTTCTAAAGATTCAATTGCATCTAAGCGTTTTTTGGCATTAGCACTGAGTGCTTGGTGTGACTTAATTACCAAGTAAGCATAAGCTCGATGGTGTGAACGGCCTACACGGCCACGCAGCTGGTGTAGTTGTGCCAAGCCAAAGTTTTGTGCGTTATTAATAATGATGGTGTTGGCATTAGGGATGTCAATACCAGTTTCAATGATGGTGGTGCACACCAATATTTGAAAACGACCATGGTAGAAATCACTCATGATGTGCTCTAACTCACGAGTTGGCATTTGACCGTGAGCAATGCGCACATGAATATTTGGCATTAAGGTTTTTAAGTTTTCTGCCATGTTGTCGATTGAGTCGATGTCATTATGCAGGACAAATATCTGGCCACCACGATGTAACTCTCGAGAACAAGCCTCTTTGATGGTGTCGTCATTCCACTCATTAACAAAAGTCTGAATTGCACTTCTTCCTTGGGGTGGCGTAGCAATGATAGATAGCTCTCTGAGTGATCCAAGCGCCATGTTGAGCGTGCGTGGGATAGGTGTGGCGGTCATGGTAAGGATGTCGCTTTGGCCTCTAAGTTTTTTTAATGCCTCTTTTTGTTTGACACCAAATCGATGCTCTTCATCAATAATCACCAATCCAAGTTGTCGGTATTTAATACTGCCTTGAATAAGCTTATGTGTGCCAATCACGATATCGATTTTTCCATCAAGTAGTTTTTGCTTGATGTGTGTTTGTTCTTTAGGTGTTTGAAATCTTGAGAGTGCAGCAATTTCAATCGGGTAATTAATAAATCGATCTTTAAATGATTGCAAATGTTGGTTAGCCAAGAGTGTGGTGGGCACCAATATTGCCACTTGTTTGCCAGACTCTACTGCTAAGAATGCAGCGCGCATGGCGATTTCGGTTTTTCCAAAGCCTACATCGCCACACACGAGTCGATCCATCGGCCGTCTGGATTGCATATCGGCCAATACTTCACCCATGGTTTTAAGCTGATCTGGGGTTTCTTCGAAAGGGAAGCTTGATACGAAAGAAGCATAAGCATCACTCGGCTCCGGAAAAGCAAAGCCAGTTTGTGATTGGCGTTTGGCGTAAATCTCCAGTAGCTCGGCAGCAATATCATGCAGCGCTTCATGGGCTTTTTGTTTGGCTTTAGTCCATTGATTGGTACCGAGCTTGTGTAATGGTGCAATATCAGGTGAAGCGCCCGAATAGCGAGAAATCAAATTAAGCGAGGTCATCGGCACCATAAGCTTAGAGCCGTTAGCGTATTCCAACATCAAGAAATCTTGTGCGAGATCATCGAACGTTTGTGTTTTTAAACCCAGGTAGCGACCCACACCATAACCCTCATGTACGATCGGATCACCAATTTTTATCTCTACTAGAGATTTAATTGCCTCATCAAAATCTTTGTGTTTTGCGCGTCTGCGTCTTTGCTGTTTTACTACGTCAGCACCGAATAAATTAACTTCAGTGATAACTGCAATCTCTTTTGTGAGTAAGCCATCACTAAGGTCGGCATTGGTAATATAGAGTTTTTGTTCGCCCTGTGTGAACGCCTGCCAATGAACAACATTGATTGGTGTCAAATCATGGTTATTGAGTAAATCAGTTAGTATGCTTTGCCGACCCTCTGATTCACAGACAATGAGTATTTTTCCTTTGAATTTTTTAGAAAAATTTAAAAATTTGGCTAGTGGGTGTTTGGCTTGAGCATCAATATTTAAAGGCGGCAACAACTTACTGGTAAAGTTCAATTTGCCAGTTTTTTCTTCTAATTTTGAAGTACCGATGACCAGTTGTTGTCGTTGTTTAATTTGGCCAAACAATTGCTCTTTGTTTAAAAATACTTGTTCGAGTGACAACGGTGGTCTATCTAAATTATTGCTTGCTTGTTGGTGCCTGTTGTGAATTTCAACAAAGGTTGTATTGGCTAGATCACTAAAGCCTTGATAATGCGCGACAATGGTGTTGCTTGCCAAGTAATCAAACAAGGTGTTGGTATGGGTAAAAAATAAAGGCGCGTAGAACTCAATACCACCAGGCAAGCGTGATTCACTGACTTCGGTATAGATGAAGTCGTCCGTTTTACCAAAAACACTTAGATAGTTTTGTTTAAAAATCCCAAGGCTTTGTGCATCGGTTGAAAATTCCCTGGCTGGCAACAACGATAGGACATTAGTCACATCGACTGATCGCTGTGTTGAAGTGTCAAAGGTGCGAATAGAGTCAATTTCTTGGTCAAATAAATCAAGTCGGTAAGGAGATTTTGCTCCCATTGGATACAAGTCAATCAGTGAGCCTTTAACGCTAAATTCACCGTGCTCCATCACCGTAGTGACACGGTTATAGCCAATTTTTAGTAACTTTTCAGCAAAGCTATGCATGTCGATTGCATCACCTGTTTGTAGGCTAAAACTGTATTTTTGACTAAATTCTAACGGGCACAGCTGTTGAGATAACGACTCTAAAGTGGTAACAACAATGCCCTTGGTCAAACTTGGTAGCTTAGAGAGTGTGCTTAAGCGACTCGACGTAATATCTGGATGCGGGGAGAAGTGGTCAAAAGCTAACACTTCCCAGTTATCAAACTTGAGAATGTCTAAGCCATTGTTATAAAAATTAAGTGATTTGACCAAGTGGTCGAAATGCGTAATATCATTGGCAATGACCAAAACCACTTGATTTTGTGCTTTGGCAAATTCAATCAGTGCGAGCGCCTGTGCACTACCGTAGAGCGAGCCCCAATAGAATTTTTGTCCAGATTTAAATGGCGCAGAGTCCTGCAGATAGAGTTGTGGCATTACTGGTTTGCTAGGATATCCACGCCTTCGTTTTCTAACATTTTAATGAGTTGAATCAGCGGTAAACCAATTAGAGTATTGGGGTCATTACCCTCTAAACGCTCAAAAAGACTAATACCCAATGCCTCAGATTTAAAACTACCTGCACAGTTGTAAGGCTGTTCTTTTTTTAGGTAGTTGTCAATTTGTTTGGTGGTTAAAGTTTTAAAAACAACTTTAAATGTTTCGACAATTGTTTGAATATTGTTGGTATTTGTATTTAAAAGTGTCAAACTTGTAACAAATGTCACTGTATTTCCTGAACTTTGTTGAAGTTGTTTTATGGCATTTTCATGTGAGCGTGGCTTGGTTAAGACCTCGTCATCGATTTGTGTACCACTGCCCAGCGTGGCCACTTGGTCTGAGGCGATGATCAGCCCGCTTTGGGTTTTGGCAACCTCAGTTGCTTTTTCTTGTGCTAGGCGATACACTAGCTGCTCTGGTGTTTCACCATCGCGACGCGACTCATCAATGTCTGGCGATACAGTATCAAAGTCCATGCCTAGCTTATTAAGCACTTCTTTTCTAAAAGGTGAAGATGAAGCAAGAATTAATGACACGAGTGATTCCGGTATTTGTAAAATAGATTCATTTTACTTTATTCGAACTTCTTCTATGCGATTATCAATTATTGTGGCAATGGACGACAATCAGCTGATTGGCAAAGACAATGCCTTGCCTTGGCATTTGCCAGCAGACCTGGGTTATTTTAAAAAAACCACGACTGGTAAAACGGTATTGATGGGGCGTAAGACTTATGAATCAATTGGCTTCCCACTGCCAAATCGTCGTAATGTGATCGTGAGTCGTAATACCGATTTTAAGGCCGAAGGTTGTGAAGTGGTGGGCAGTATTGACGCAGCACTTGAGTTAGCTAAGGGTGATGACGAAGTGATGGTAATGGGCGGTGCCTCCTTTTATGAGCAAATGCTACCCAGTGCTGATCGGCTCTATATCACACAAATTGAAGGCGAATATGAGGGGGATGCGCATTTTCCTAAATTTGATCGGTCTGAATTTAGTGAGATTAGCCGTGAATCACACGAGCCAGATGAAAAAAATCAACACAGGTATCATTTCACCATTTTAGAAAGGAATTAATCATGTTAAAAATTATAGTTTTGTCATTATCAATGTTGCTACTCTCTAGCTGTGTGCTCACTAAAGTGGTGACTGTGCCAATGCGTGTCGGTGGTGCCATTATTTCAGTAATACCTGGCGTTGGTGATGGCATTGATGCCGCTATTGACGAAACAGCTGACGTAATTGATGCAATCCCTATTTAAGAAGGAATTAAGTTTATGAAATCAAGTTCAATATTTTTTTCGATTTTTTCAGCAATTGCGATTGCTGTATTTATTTTTGCACCGGAGAGGCTGCCCTCAGGTGTGGGTGTTACGCCAGTACCAATAGAGGCTTATATTAGGCCATCAATATTTGGTCAAGGAAAGGTAGTTGGTTTAAAAAACCCAATAGGAAAGACACTGCATAATGTTAAAGTTAAGCTATCTAAAACAGATGGCACAGTTATTAAAAGCGCGATGCGAGAGCAATGGCCACCCGGAAAATCGATGGAATTGGGCTGGTTGGAAGGCTGGGAAATTAATAAAGGCACTCGACTTAAAGCCAGTGCCTCAGGTTACTTTTCAAAAACTTGGGAATACTAGTTTAGCTTTCTTATTTAGCATTTTGTTGTAAGACACGTTTAAAGTCTTTTGGCATGACTTTAACAAAGTGTTTGAGCTCATCATTCCAATTATCAACAATACGCTGTGCAACAATAGATCCTGTAAATTTCGCATGGTTTGACACATACTGATAAAGCTCTTTTTGTGCATCATCATCCATCGGATCAAGGTCGACCATAATCGGGTTGACCATAGCCTCAAAGGTATTATTTGGATTATAGATGTAAGCAATACCACCACTCATGCCAGCACCAAAGTTACGGCCAACTTCACCAAGAATAATTGCACGGCCACCAGTCATGTATTCACAACCATGGTCGCCCACACCTTCAACCACAGCAACCACGCCTGAGTTACGTACACAGAAGCGCTCTGCTACACGGCCAGATAAGTACATTTCACCGCCAGTTGAGCCGTAGCCACAAACGTTACCAGCAATAATCTGCTCGTCTGATTTAAAGGTAGAATTTTTTGGCGGATAAACAATCACACGGCCACCAGATAAACCTTTACCAACATAGTCGTTAGCATCGCCTTCAACCTCTAAAGTAATGCCATTCGCTAAGAATGCACCTAAAGATTGACCGGCAGAGCCTTTAAAATTAATGTGAATTGAGCCTTCATCTAAGTTGTTACCACCGCGGGTTTTAACCACATGAGAAGACAGCATAGCGCCAACTGCGCGGTCAACATTGGTAATGATTGAATCAAACTGTACAGATTCGCCATTTTTGATAGCCGGTTTTGATTGTTCGATTAGGCTGTTGTCAAGTTGTAGCTCTAGTTGGTGATCTTGCAAAGTGCTTTGATAAGTGCCGGTATCTGCATTTGGTTTATTCGCTGGTGTTAATAAGGCATCTAGATTAATCGAGCCTTGTTTCCAGTGGTCGATGGCTTTGTCTGTTCCTAGCATATCAACACGACCAATCATCTCGTTGACGGTTTTGAAGCCAAGGTCTGCCATAATCATGCGTAACTCTTCGGCCACCATGAATAAGTAGTTAACTACGTGCTCTGGCTTGCCTGTAAATTTCTTACGCAACTCTTTGTCTTGCGTGGCAATACCAACCGGGCAAGTATTAAGATGACACTTACGCATCATGATACAACCCATGGTAACGAGTGGTGCGGTTGAAAAACCAAATTCTTCAGCGCCTAGTAAAACACCAATTGCCACGTCGCGACCCGTTTTTAGCTGACCATCAGTTTGAATCACCACGCGTGAACGTAAGTCATTCATAACCAGGGTTTGGTGAGTTTCAGCTAGGCCTAATTCCCACGGCAAACCCGCGTGTTTGATAGAGGTTAGTGGCGATGCACCTGTGCCACCATCATGACCTGCTATAACGATATGGTCCGATTTAGCTTTGGTTACACCTGCCGCAATCGTGCCAACACCTACTTCTGCAACCAACTTCACACTAATACGTGCAGCAGGGTTTGAGCGCTTAAGGTCAAAAATAAGTTGTGATAAATCTTCAATAGAATAAATATCATGATGTGGTGGTGGTGAGATTAAACCCACACCTGGCGTTGAGTGGCGAATTTTAGCAATACCTTCATCAACTTTAGTGCCTGGTAGCTCTCCACCTTCGCCTGGTTTCGCACCTTGCGATACTTTAATTTGGATTTCATCAGCGTTGTTAAGATAATCAATCGTCACACCAAAACGACCTGAAGCAACTTGTTTGATTGCACTTCGACGTGAATCACCATTTGCATCTGGCGTCCAACGCTTAGCATCTTCACCGCCTTCACCAGTATTAGATTTTCCGCCTAGGCGGTTCATGGCAATGGCTAGGGACTCGTGTGATTCTGCAGAAATTGAGCCAAAGCTCATCGCACCTGTAGCAAAACGTTTGACGATTTCTTTAACACCCTCTACTTCATCAATTGAAATTGGGTTGCCTTGTTTAAACGACATTAAACCGCGCAGTGTACAGTTGCGTGTACCTTCTTCATTAGATCGTTTAGAAAACGCCCAATAGGCTTCTTTGTCATTATTGCGCGCAGCGAGCTGTAAGTTGGCAATAGTTTGCGGCTCCCACATGTGTTTTTCACCACCACTACGCCAATGGTATTGGCCTAAGTTGTCAAGATCGTTGGTTTGGTAAGCGCTTTGATGACGTTTTTCAACTTCTGATTGTAAAACGTCAAAACCTACACCTTTAATGCGTGATGCGGTTTCAAAGAAACATTTTTCCATTACTTCTGGTGCTAGACCAACGGCCTCAAAAATTTGCGCACCTTTGTATGATTCCAATGTAGAAATACCCATCTTCGCCATGACTTTAAGCATGCCTTTGCCTACACCTTTGCGATAGGCCTGGATAATAGCCTTATCACTTTCTATGTCGATCATATCATCACGACGAGCTTGCCACAGTGCTTCAAAAGCTAAATATGGGTTGATAGCATCAGCGCCATAGCCAGTCAGTAAACAGAAATGATGCACCTCACGTGCTTCGCCTGTTTCTACAATAATGCCAACTTGTGTACGCTCATGGCTAGCAATTAAGTAGCGATGTAGCGCTGAAGAGGCTAGTAATGTACTGATAGCAACACGATTTTCACCCACATTTCGATCAGATAAAATCACTAAAGAATGACCATCTTTGATGGCTTGAGAGCCTTGTTGGCAAATATCATCCAGTAGTTCTGATACTTTTTTACCTCCGTTAATATCGTAAGTAATATCAATGGTTTTACTAGTCCAACCACGATGATTACAATGGCGAAGTGCTGCGGTTTCTTCATTAGTCAAAATCGGGTGGTCAATGACTAGGCGATGTGCATTTTCTGCTTTGTTGTTTAAAAGATTGCCTTCAGGGCCGATAGAACAACGCAATGACATCACCACTTCTTCACGGATTGAATCAATTGCCGGGTTGGTTACTTGTGCAAATAATTGTTTGAAATAATCATAAATAATACGCGACTGATCAGACAAACACGCCAGCGCTGAGTCGTTACCCATAGAGCCTACTGGGTCACGAAGCTCGTTGACCAAAGGCAGAAGCATGAATTGTAAGGTTTCAGTGCTGTAACCAAAAGCCTTTAAACGATGAATTAAAGACTCTGGATGGAAGCCGTGTGCTTCTTCTTCAGATTTGAATTCTGACAAATGAATCTGTTGGTCGTTGAGCCAATCTTGATAAGGGTTTTGTGCAGCAAAATCAGCCTTAATAGCTTCGTCATCTACTAACTCGCCTTTGTCAAAATCAACCAAGAACATCTTGCCGGGGCGTAATCTGCCTTTGGTTTTAACGTTGTCAGTTGCCACATCAACCACACCGACTTCAGAGGCCATAATAACTCGGTCATCATGTGTTAGGTAAAAACGTGAAGGGCGTAAGCCGTTACGATCTAGTACCGCACCAATATAACGACCATCGGTAAAGGCGATAGAAGCAGGGCCATCCCATGGCTCCATCACATTTGAGAAATACTCGTAAAATGCCTTTTTATCGTCACTCATGTTGTCATCATTTTGCCAAGCTTCAGGCACCATCATCAGTACCGCTTCTTGCAAAGTACGACCATTCATCATTAAGAACTCTAACACATTATCAAAACTGCCTGAATCAGAGACTTCGGTTTCAATCACCGGCAATGTTTTGGCTAAATCATCTTTGAATAATTCACTTTCCAACACGCCTTCTCGGGCACGCATCCAGTTATAGTTGCCTTGGCGAGTGTTGATTTCACCATTGTGCGACATGTAGCGACAAGGTTGAGCTCGATCCCAAGACGGGAACGTATTGGTCGAGAAGCGCGAATGCACCATTGCCAAGTAAGTGGCGTACTCAGGATTTGATAAATCAGAATAAAAATCAAGCACTTGAGAGCCCATCAACATGCCTTTGTAGATAATGACAGTAGTTGATAAACTACAAACGTAAAATAACAACGCTTGAGACAAAGATTCGTCAGTACGAATCGCATTTGACGCATGCTTTCTAATAATGAATAGGGTGCGCTCAAAGGCTTTATTGTCAAGGCCGTCTGCACTAGCAATAATCAACTGTTTAATAATTGGCTGTGAAGCTCTTGCCGTGTCTCCAACATCAGCCTTGTCGGTATCAATTGGCACATCGCGCCAGCCCACTAGTGTTTGTCCTTCGTCTTTGATGGCTTGTTCTAATACACTGATGCAATGTGCTCTTTCGCTGTCATTTTGCGGTAAGAAAATATTACCAATACCATAGTTTCCTGGCTTAACATCAACACCAAAATCTGCTTTAATTTCTTTGATAAAAAACTCGTGCGGAATATCAGTTAGAATACCTGCACCATCACCTGTATTAGACTCACAACCACAACCACCACGGTGATCCATACGCGTTAGCATTTCTAATGCATCTGCAGTAATTTGATGTGAAGGCTCACCCTTAATATGCGCAATAAAGCCAACGCCACAGTTCTCCTTCTCATTATTTGGATGATAAAGACCGTGAGGCTTAGGTAGGTGTAATAACTGTTCTTTCATGGTGATAAAGGCTTAAATAACAATCGAAAAAAATCCCCTAATTATAACGTAAAAGAGTGGTTATCTGGGCCTCAAATACGTGACGTTAGTCCTGTTTTTACGAATAATTTTCGGGTAGAATATTTTTTAATTTTTTAACCTTATTTATAAATCGATGTTAGCTGTTATCTCACCATCTAAAACACAAGACTTTGATGCAACACAATTTGGCGCATTTACACAAACGCGACAAATTGAGCAATCACAAATTTTGGTTGATTTTCTTAAGAGCAAAACCCAAGATGATATTGCTAATCTGATGTCAATTAGCGACAAATTATCCAAATTAAATTTTGATCGTTTTCAAACTTTTAGCACGCCATTTACAACGGGTAATGCCAAACAAGCGTTATTAGCATTCAAAGGTGACGTGTATAACGGCATTGACGCACCCAGCTTATCATCCGATGATTTAGAATTTGCGCAAGATCATTTGCGTATGTTGTCTGGCTTATACGGCGTCATCAGACCGCTTGATTTAATACAACCTTACCGTTTAGAAATGGGCACCAAGCTGAAAAACGATCAAGGCAAAAACCTATATGACTTTTGGGGTGATAAAATTTCAAGCGTGTTGAATGAAGATGAGTCAGAGGTGATTATCAATCTTGCCTCTAATGAATATTTTAAAGGCATTGATAAAAAATCACTCAACGCTAAAATCATCAATATCGCTTTTAAAGAGCTTAAGAATGATGCTTATAAAATCATTGGTATTTACGCAAAGCGTGCCCGTGGCCTCATGGTGAATTACATGATTAAGAATCGACTAACCAAGCCAGAATCGCTCAAAGATTTTAATATTGAAGGCTACCAATTCAGACAAGATATGTCTGATGAATTAACATGGGTTTTTACTCGCGATTAAGCGCACTTATTCCTGAGCAATCTTGTGTGCTTTGTGCAGAAAATGCAAAGTTCTGCATTTGTCACGAGTGCGAATCTAGCTTTAGTAGTCACCAACCTAGGTGTAAATCTTGTGCCCATCCTATTGGTGGTAAATTAGATTTTTGTGGGCAGTGTTTAGCACACGCTCCAGTTTTTAATCGCGCCTATACTTTGTATGATTATCAAGGTGCGATTGCTGATTTAATCAAAATTTTTAAGTTTGATCATCGGCTTTGTGTGGGCGATTATTTTTCACATCAATTGTATGACTTGTATCAGTCTATTGTCAGTAAAGGTATTCAATATGATGCCATTATCCCCATGCCACTGAGCCGCAGTAGAATGTCGGAACGTGGCTATAACCAAGTGTTGGAATTACTGCGAGTGATTAGTAAAAAAACAAACACAATAATTGACACTCACAGTGTTGATCGAATCAAAGCCACACAGCCGCTATCAGCACTTAATCCTGAACAACGCAGACAAGAAATCAAAGGCGCTTTTAGTGTTAAACCGATGCCCTATAGTAAAGTTCTACTAGTCGATGACGTGATGACCACGGGCTCAAGTTTGAATGAATTAGCAAGTACCATATTAAAAAATACAGACGTGAAATATTGCGATGTAATGACGCTGGCCAGAGCAGAATCTAAATTTAATTGAATTCAATAATATTTGCTTGCTAATGAATGTTGTTTTGGATCGATAATATCAATAATGTTGACTTTATCATCTGAGATTTGGTAGATAATCAGATGATTTTTATATATTTTAGCTTTAAGATTGTTAATTAAATTAAAACCTCTTTGTGGGAAGTAACCAAGTGTTTTTACATCCTCATAAAAACCTTCGAAAAATTTAAGTGCTGATGGTGCGTCATAAGCTATTTTATTTACTGTAATTTCTCTAAGGTTGTCGTGAGCCTGCTCAGAAATATAAACTTCAAATTTTTGCACTTATGAATTACTTGAAAACAATTCATTTTTTAATTGCTGCTTAGAATCTTCAATACTCATGTATTGGCCATTTTTAAATTGTGCCAAACCAGACTTAATGCGATTTTCTATGTGTGCAGAAAGGTCAGCAATAAAGTCTTGACGGTTAGCTTTATAGAACTCCTCAGCAACCTTGGAAACTTCTTTCATTTCAATATTAGTCATAATTTTCATTCCTAAATGCCTTGTTTATGTAGCCATTATATCAATTTAGCTGATTTAGTTTAGAAAAACTACCCATTCGTAAAATTTCCGAAATTTTTCTAATTTCCGACATAGGCAAGGCCTATGTCGTTTTTGGATATTAATTTTAGTTAAAAATAAGCATTTTTTAGCTTTAAACCTGAGTTTTAGGCATCTTTAAGCTAGGAAAAATCGTCTTTTTATAGCAGAACTTACCCATTAGCATTATTCCCCAAATTTTTAGTCTGATTTTTTCAAAATCTGATCCACGCCTTCAAACAAAACCCCAATAGGAATGTCCAAAATTTTGGCAATAGTAGTGAGATGCTCAATATTGAAGTGTTTGTTGTTTATACCGGCTTCGGCGAATGAAATCAGACCAGCGGACTTGTGCCCCATTTCTACGGCTAATCTTAACTGAGACATATTCTTAATATTTCTTTGTCTTTTAACATTAATTGCTATTCTTGATTGAATAGACTCAAGAGTATTTGCACTCAATACATCATTCAAAATAACTATCCATAGATAAACCACCCATGTTTATTTATTTTCAACATAATATAAATTTAATAAAATGTATACTCTTTGGAATGAATTATGAAAAAAGATAGAAAGTTAATTGCAACAGTAGTTGTAGCAACAGCATCAATTATGACCTTTACACCTATAACAGCATCGGCAGAATCTTGTTATTCACTGGGAAGCTCAATGTATTGCAGTGATGGATATTCTTCATATTCCTTAGGTAATTCCACATATGGTAATGATGGATATTCTTCATATTCTTTAGGAAATTCGGTATACGGCAACGATGGATACTCGGCATATGGATTAGGCAATTCGGCATATGGCAATGATGGATACTCGGCATATAGCTTAGGCGGTTCAATATATGGAAGTGATGGCAGCTCTGCTTACGGTTTAGGAAATTCTTGGTACTATAGCGATTAATTCAGCACTTGCTAAAAAAGAAGAAAGCCACCACAGTTGGCTGGATAGTAGATCCAAAATTTGGTGATTTTGCGTTCTTCAACCCAGAGTCATTAAAATCAAAAAGAGGAAAGCCTCTTTCAAATAGAGCTGTGCAAGCTTGTCCTGCAGTGAATGAGCTTGAAAGAAGGCTATTTGAAGTTCAATGTCCATTTAATATTCAACTTGAAATAGAAAAGAGCGAACAAGGTTACGACCTATTTGTAGTTGATCATGGAACAAGACTTGACGATGATTTGATTGGTCAATATGTTATGTTGATGAGGCCAGATTTATGGAGAGACAAAGACACTCCAGTTCTACAGATAAGCACGCCTTATATTTTTGTATGTGATGATGATTGTTACATGTCTCAATTACCACCATTTATGGATACTAAGCACCATAAATGGCCTGGTGTTATTACCTCAGGAAGGTTTCCTATTGAAAACTGGCCTAGAGTTTTGAATTGGGCGTTTGAATGGACGGATATAACAAAAACACTTACTCTGAAAAGGGGCGACCCATTATTTTATGTGTATTTTGAAACAAACAACCCTTCACTGCCTGTTAGGCTGGTTATGGCAAAAAATACAGAGGAGTTAAAGGAGTTTAGAAAAGGAATAAATGGAATACCTAAGTTTATTTCCAATACTTTTAAAGCCATGGAAATTGCTAAATCTAGAAGGCCAAAAAAACTATTAACACCAATGGAAAAGTAAAATTATGGATAGTGTTTTTATCAATTCAATACGAAGTATTAGAGTATTGAATTCAATTGTTCATTTTGAGCTTGGAGAGGACAGACCTGCAAATAATACTATTGAAAGTTCTGTTTCTTTTAAAGCCGCAATGTCAGAGAAGGATTTTATAGAAATGGTTAATTTCTTGAGTGGGTTCATTGGGCAAGCGCAACAAAAAAGTGATAATGTTACTGGCAATCAGAAAAACATTGTTAATCAAACTCCTAAACAAGAGCGTAAAAAAGTAAAAATATCCTCTAGTTCTGACGTGCATATTTAGAGTTTAATTAAATTAAAAAGCACTAACACCAGCAATGCCTTGAGCGCCCAACCTAAGGGTTTTGTCCAAATCTTCTAAGCCCATACCCCCTAAGAAATACACGGGAATATTGAGTTTATTCACGACTTCTTGAGCGGCTCCCCAGCCGATTGGAACGGTATCTGGATGGGTTTGGGTGGCTTGAACAGGGGAGATAACCACAAAATCGGCACCGAGTTTTTGCGCCGTTAATGCTTCTGCTAAATTGTGCGTTGAAGCGCCAAGTAATTTGTCATCAGCGCAAGGTCTTGATTTTAACTCGAGCATCTCGCCTGTGGTGAGATGCCAGCCATCGCAATAGGTTTCGTCGAAGGATTTATTAGTAGTGTTGAGTAATAATTTAATATTATGTTTTTTGCATTTATTATGAAGATCGGCGATAAATTGACTGTCTAACGGTGTTTTACTTCGAAGCTGAATTAAGCTAATGTCTTGTGTTATTTTTTCGTTAAATTTTTTCATCCATGCCTCACTTTGATGATTACTTGATGGGGTAATCCAGTATTTATTTGGCAGGGTGATTGAGTCAATAAAAGCTTTCATGGTTGGCAGTAGTTGATAATTATGTAAATCTTGTACAGATGTCCAGGCGATTTGTTGTCCTTCTATGCCTTTTGGGGTGTTCAGATAGTTATCAATATTATAAATAGTTAATTCAACTACTCTATCGGTATAGCTATATTGCATTGTTTGGTGCAAACTTAAGGCATTAACCTCAATACCCAATTCTTCATTAAGCTCTCTAATAATAGTCTCTTTAGTAGTTTCATTGCCTTCTATCTTGCCACCGGGTAACTCCCAAAAGCCAGCCATGAATTGATGATCTTGTCGTTTAGCAATGAGTATTTGCTCAGATTCATTGCGCAAAACACCAACAACTGCCTTGATTATCTTCATTCTGACGACCTAATGGTAAAATACCAGTATTTTAGCATTGAGCAAGCATTTGAACTTAGCGGATAAAATCCAAATATTAAAACCACACGCCACCTTACTCAAAGGTAATTTGATGGGTATTGAAAAGGAAGGTTTAAGGGTTTCAAGAAAGGGTGGTATTTCTCAAGCGCCTCATCCAAAAGCATTTGGCTGTGCGTTAACGCATCCAAATATTACCACTGATTTTTCAGAATCATTGATTGAGCTGGTTACGCCACCGCTACATAGTGCTGAGTCGGTGTTGTCTTTTTTATCAAAAACCCAGCAATATTTGTATCACCATCTACCAAAAGATCAGAGCTTTTGGCCGGCAAGCATGCCGTGTGTGATCCGTGGTGAAACTTACATTCCTATTGCTCAGTATGGATCAAGCAATCGTGGCATGATGAAAACAGTCTATAGGAAAGGTTTGGCCAATCGTTATGGTAGTGTGATGCAAACCATTGCTGGTATTCATTTTAATTATTCATTTTCAGCTGATTTTTTTGAAGCTTATCGAGCTAAAAAAGCGCCCAATACAACGCTACGGGATTTTACCGATCAAAGTTATATGGGGCTTACTCGCAACATAGTGCGTTACGGCTGGCTGATTCCATATTTATTTGGTGCATCAAGTGCTGTTTGTAAATCATTTTTAAAAGGTTATCGTCAGCATTCATTGGTCGAATTTAATGACTCTACTCTATATGAGCCATACGCCACATCATTACGCATGGGTGATATTGGTTATCAAAATCTACGTGAAGACGAGGCCGGTGTAAAAGCTAATTACAACTCTTTGAGTCACTATATCCACAGTCTGAAAGCCGGTATGCAAACTTCATGTCGTGAATATGAAGATATTGGGCTTAAAGCACAAGGCGAATACCAACAGTTGAACACCAAAATTCTGCAGATTGAAAATGAGTACTACGCCTCAGTCCGTCCTAAGCCGTTGGTGCTGGATGACAAAAAACCGTTGGACGCACTAAAAGACCAAGGTATTGGTTATATTGAGTTGCGCTCACTTGATATCAATCCATCTTTGCCATTAGGTATTAACCAAACTCAAATTAATTTTTTAGAAGTTTTTATGTTGTTTTGTTTGCTAGAATCATCCCCCACTATTTCGAGTCGTGAACAATTTGATATTGATAATAATGATCAGCTGGTCGCGCATGAAGGGCGTAAACCTAATTTAAACTTAATCCATAAGGGTCAAGCCGTTGCACTAGAAAAACTGGGATCAGACATAATGAATAAAATTTCTCACTGTGCCGAGTTATTGGGTGAGGAATATCAAGATGCCGTTAAACAAATGACAAGACGTATTAATAACGCAGATTTAACGCCTTCGGCAGTTACACTAAGTGAGATGAGAAATCGTAATCAAGGGTTTTTTGACTATACCAATACGCTGTCTAAACAACATCGAAGAGATTTTTTAGAAAAGCCTATTGATGAAGATCATTTTGATTATTTAGATCAACAAACCCAAGCCTCTTGTGCGCAGCAACTTGAGATCGAGCAAGCAGATCATTTAAGCTTTGATGACTATTTAACCCAATATTTTTCAGATGAATAACACAACAACAATTTGTGCATTAGCAAGTGCCCTAGGTCAAGGTGGTATCGGTGTGGTACGCGTATCAGGGCCGCAATCGACTGAGATTGCGCAAAAAATGTTGGGTCATGTGCCTAAAGCACGTTACGCACACTACGGTTCATTTTTTAATCAAAAAGGTGTTGAGATCGATAAAGGTGTGGCTTTATTTTTCCCAGGGCCGCATTCATTTACCGGCGAAGATGTGATTGAGTTTCAAGGCCATGGTGGTATTTTGGTCATGCGATCTTTATTAGAATCGGCAATGGCACTAGGTGCGGTTGCGGCAGAACCGGGCGAGTTTTCAAAACGCGCTTTTATTAATGGAAAGATGGACTTAGTGCAAGCCGAGGCCGTGGCTGATATTATCGATGCCAGCTCTGAGCAGTCTGCCCGTTCAGCGCTCCGATCTTTATCAGGCGAGTTTTCTGATCAGGTAAATGCATTAACTAAAGCATTGATTGAGCTTAGAGTGTTTGTCGAGGCGACCATTGATTTTTCTGATGAAGAGATTGATTTTTTAGCATCTGGTGACGTAAAACTAAAAGTAGAGAAGATTGAAAATGATATTAAAGATATTTTAAATTCCGCCGAACAAGGTGCTATTCTCAGAGAAGGATTAACCGTTGCGATTGCTGGTAAGCCTAATGCTGGTAAATCCTCTTTACTCAATGCACTGACCCAAGTTTCTAGTGCGATTGTGACAGATATTGCTGGCACGACACGTGACGTCTTAAAAGAAACCATACAAGTTAACGGCATGCCGCTTAATATTATTGACACTGCAGGCCTACATATAAGTGAAGACAAAGTAGAGCAAGAAGGCATTAAAAGAGCGCATTCTGAAATTGAACGCGCTGATGTGGTTTTGATGGTTTTTGATGCGCAAGATAAAAATCCAGACCTGTCAATTCTGCCAAGCGGTATAGAGGGTAAGCCCATTATCTTAATCAAAAACAAAGTTGATATAACTGGTGAGCCTACCGGTATAACACGCGGTGATGATCAAGTTCAATTGGCGCTTTCGGCCAAGCAGTCGCAAGGGGTTGATTTACTAAGACAAGAACTGTCAGACATTGCCGGTTTGAGTGACACCGGCGAAGGTGTGTTACTAGCCAGAAAACGCCATATTATTGCTTTAGAATCTGCCCTAGATTCAACCCGTCATGCGTTAGATCAACTTAACAACAATGCCAGCGAGCTGGTTGCTGAAGATTTACGCCAAGCTGCTCAATACTTAGGTAGTATCACCGGTGAGTTTTCATCAGATGATTTATTGGGTGAAATATTTTCATCTTTTTGCATTGGCAAATAACTGATATCTATGGGCATTAAAACAAAATTTTATCTTTATTTATTGGTGACCATTGCCTTGTCGCCTATATTGGCAAGTGAAATGGTGCTGGTTTATCAATCGCCCAATGTGCTTGATATCGTTTTAGTTTTGTTAATATTGTCAGTCTATCTAGGTCTATATCTTGCGATTCGTAAAGATTTCTTATTGCCGTTTAGTGATTTACAAAGATGGGTCAGCGACTACAATATCGACCAAAGTGCACGCCTAAATGATGAGCAAAAAACCACCTTCCAGCCAGTGGCAACTGCGATTAATCATCTGATTGAAGAAAACCAGTATTTGTATGATGACATGGAAGATATTCTGCAAAAGCAGATCCAGCGTTTGAGTAAAAAATCTGCCTCATTAGAAACACTTTACGGTGTTTCATCAAAACTTAATTCAATGCATTCTACTGAGGAATTGTTTGAACATTTTTTAGATATTTTTATGAATATGACTGGCGCTGCTTCTGGTGCAGTACGCAGTTTGAGTGATGAGGGTGAGTTGCATTTGGTCGCCCAGCGTGGCGTGATTGATAAAAAAGGGCAAATGGTTGATGTGCTTAGCAGTGATTGTTTCTGTGGTGAAGTGGCCATGGCGCAAGATGTAAATGTGCAATTTAGTGTACACACTTGTGCCAAGTGTGTGGGTAATAAGTCTGAATCCAAAGCCAATGTTGGCACAATCTTTATTCCACTAAGGTACCACGGAAAAACTCTGGGTGTGTTTAATCTATTTTTTGATACCGAGCCGTCTTTGGCTTTTGATGAGCGCGCATTGTTAGAGTCGATTGCAGA
>Ga0209054_1000614_pt1 | contig 22879 bp, 13 predicted proteins | sample SaaInlV_DNA_200m_FD_184689 | JGI IMG/M metagenome (GOLD analysis project Ga0209054, IMG submission 184689) | Marine microbial communities from expanding oxygen minimum zones in the Saanich Inlet - SI075_LV_DNA_200m (SPAdes) (version 2) | ecosystem: Environmental > Aquatic > Marine > Unclassified... | reverse complement strand
TTTTGAAATCCTAATTCACCGCTATGATTTAAGCCTATATTTATGGAATCATTGATAATCCCATATATCTTGATTGCGTTGTTAAAGTAAGACCCAGCGAAAATGTCTGTAACTATTTTTGTAAGATCTTCTGTAAGATCTTCTGTAAGATCTTCTGTAAGATCTTCTTTATTGTTTTTATTCGCCAATGCTTTCAACGTCCCAACAATATCTCCCATTTTACCCTCATCCAATAACTTGGCAATAGGTGAAGCTTCTAATAACTTTGCTGCCGAACCAAAAATTATTTGAAACTGAGGAACCAGAAATTGTTCAATAAAAACGGGATTCATTATAACATATGCAATAACAATCGAACTGGTTACCGAAATTATTTGTATGGAAATTTTTTCCAATTGCTTTTGCTGTTCCGCTTTAAACATGAGAATCTCTTTTTCTCTATTTTTCCAATTTTGTGACGATTGTTTCATAAAGGACGAAATAGTTGTTGCTACCTCTAATGCTTCCTCTTCTAATTGTTCCATAATCGATTTTTTATTTTCATTCGATAATTTACTCTCCAACAACGCACTGGCATTATCGATATTACGTGTCTGATACTTATTCATCATTTTTTTTACGTCACTCGTAATGTCCGTATTTTTATCATCATTGCCATTGCCATCGCCATCATCAGCATCACCTGAGCTACCTTGTGCTATAATTAATTTATTACTTATTTTAGACCAATCCTGTCTAAAATTATTTAGTGTCTCTACATTATTTAAATCAAACGATTTTATTGGTCTTCCTTCAAAAATACTGTCTAATTTAAATGTTTTTTTTTGCGCTTTAGATATAATATTTGAACCAGTTAAATTTAATTTTATGCTATTAGCATCCTCCGTAATTTCGTTAGTAGATTTTATATAATGAGATATGGCACTATTGTCACTATCTACGTCCTTTGTCGTTGATTGTTTAAGTGGGGTTCTTGTTCTTTCAGTTGTCGACATTATCTAATCTAATTTAGTATATTATAATTAATTTGAATAAAACCATTTAATATTTAATATGTAATATATTTATAACTAAATACAGTATGGCATCAGATACAACAGAAAAAATATTAGTAGATAACGGTAATAAGTTTATATTAAAAGCGGACTATTACATGTCTCGAGGAGAACTCGAAGGCTCGCTAATAAATTATCTCCTTGCTGGAAATTGTTTTCATACTTTAATAGAAAGTAATAGTGCGGTTAATAATAAGGATTTTCAGACAAAATTGACAAAATGTATGAAATATATTATTCCATTGCAAGAAAAATTGCAGCAGATTAAAAGGGATAGAGGATGTAAAAAAGATGAGGAAAAAGATAAAATATCATGCACCGATGTGAAAACCACGAAAAATGATTTGAAAAAGTGTTTCACCTTTGATAAAGTTTCAGGACAAAAGGAAGCAAAGAACCAAATCAAAAATGGTATTATTATGCCTATTTTATATCCCAGATTATATCCTCATTCATCCAAAGGTATTTTATTTTATGGACCTCCGGGTACCGGCAAAACACTATTAGCAACTTCATTTGTAAATGAACTACAAATACAGGCTGATTGTCATGATATGCCTACTAAAATTATATTATATTCCCCCACTGGTGCCGAACTAAAAGGTAAATACGTAGGTGAAACCGAAAAAAACATCAGAAAATATTTTGATTGCGCGGAAAAGCAAGCGAATGACTGTATGTATTCTCAATTGGATCTGACTGAAGACGATATAAAAGATATAGGCGTGAAAAAAGATGGGTTAGATACTGATGGACAGGCTAAAATCACTCGTGTCATTAGTGTGATTTTTATTGATGAGGTGGACGCAATCGCAGGAGATAGATCCAAAGATAATTCTGGTTTAATGAGTAATAGTGTAAACACATTATTACAGATGATGGACGGTGTCAATAAATATGAAAATATTGTTGTAATGGCGGCAACTAATTATCCCTGGTCATTAGATGACGCAGTCATGAGACGTTTTGATACCAAAGTATTCGTGTCATTGCCTGATGTGGACGATACCATAGATTTGATTAAATTAGAGTGTATGGATTACATAACAAAAGCATTGGGAAATATTAAAAGCGCTAATTTTGCTCAAGCTTCAAAAGAAATAAATCTTAAATTATGCGATGAGCAAAAAAACAGCAAGGATGAAATAGCAGTGAAGGATTTCAGTATAAATGATGGTAATAATCATACATGTACCTTGTCTGATATTATTGAACGAAAATATAATTTATGTATCAGTAATTGTTATGCTACATCCACCACAATGACTAACAAATTTAATTTCTTTCGAAATGAATACTTTCCTTTTTTCTCAGAGAGTGAAATCACTAAGCTTGCCAACTTGTATGTACAATCAAATTATGCTGGTGGCGATATTAAAAACGCATGTCGCTATGTTTTCAAGAAGATGGGAAATATGGCTATTGAAACAAAACGTTTTAAAAGACATGAAATTTATAATCCAACCAAACAAGAACTTTATGAGGACAATTTTGAAGCGAAATCGACACAGAATAAAAACTCTTTTAAAATTAAAGATAAGGAGAACCAAGATAAAAATAAGAAATTTTTACTCTATAGTAGTAGCGCTGGACCGATTAGTGGTGCGAATAGGAAAGGAACCGCCGAATTATACATCAATCTTACAGGAGATGAAATAAGTAAAGAAAAAGATTATGATATGTTTGGTTATATTAAACCCGATAAGTTATCTCAAATTATTAGAAATTCGCAGAATTTAGTTCCTTATTCTCCTTCGTTGATTCCTATATTACAGAGGTCAGGTGATCATAATGCTACAAATAAGCATTTGTATATGGAGATGGATGAATTTATAACCAGACATGACAAAAATACTGGGATTGCGGATGCGTTTGATGTTATTGCCGACATTATAAATCCAACAATAAATAAAGACGGTGCACAAGATCCACCAAAAAAATCACAAAGTGGAGGCTCAGCATCATCAAAAAGAGGAAGCAATAGACCCAATCATTTACATCATTATTCTAACGTAGGAAATCCTGATAAATTTATACGCAATAATATGCCTCCTCAAAAACAATCCGGAGGGTATTACATTAAAGCAACCAATAAGAATAATACAGTGCTTGGAGCCGAGCCAGTATTAGATTTTACAGAAATATCTACAGAAATGTATGAAAACAGTCTTGCATATATTCAGTTTGCAATCTTTGCACAAATTAACAACAACAAAGATAAGACAATTAAGGCGTTAAAGCCAGATGTAATAAACAGCGCCATTAGACCTAACAACAACAAATCCACAATCACTAGGGGTTGGTATGGGACGGATGGAGATACTCCATCCGAACAGGCGTATTCTTTATTGAATAAAGAATTAAATAATATTGCTGATACACATGTTGTAGTGACGAGTGGAAAAATAAATGTGAGCGCATATGGGCTTATGGACTCACTTACCCATAACGTATATATTGTTGGTCTCGCGGAGAATTATACATACCCATCAATATCAAGCGAAACCCCAAGCGAAACCTCAAGCGAAACCTCAAGCGAAACCTCAAGCAAAACCCCAAGCGCCCTATTTCTACCATTTGAACATGTTAAAAAATGTTATGATAATATAGGCTCTAAAGATAAAGAGAATAAAATATATGGACTAATTAATTTTTTCAGATGTTTATTTAGATTGGTGGTAAATACAGAGGAAAAGAATGTGTTAATGACGAATAAATGTATATTTGAAGATGATGAAAGCGTAAAATACCGCAGTTCTGACAAAGATAAACACAATACCATATTAATTTATTATTTAATGGAAAATTGTCCCGCTGAGAAAAAGACGACACTGTATGAAATTATTCATAATGGAATAAAAGAACTTTATAAATTAGCAGGAATAAATGATGCCGGTACCGATACTATTATTCCTGACTTAGATAAAACCAACCCTTGTGTTTTAAAATATTATCATTATTTTGAAGCCATATCTCATATCTTTTCAGAAAAATATCGCGAGACACAGTGGGGGGCACCATTTAATACTGAAATAAACATGTCGGATATTTCATTTTTGGATCAATTAAATCCAGAAGAGAGTAGTTTTGCGGAGGATTATGGAGGGTATGGACAAGATGCTAATCCAAAACCGTACGAGTTACATGTTGATTCATACGGAAATGAAATAAATTTTGAAGATAGAGAATTATCATATCATACTGGCTCAATCGAGGGACTCCCGCCTACAGTTGATGATATAACAATAACGCCTGTCTACATATATGAATCTGTTTTGGTAAAAGTGTTAAATGAAAATGGAGGACTATCAACATATTTTACCGAAATAGGTAATATGATGGTCTGGTTAAATAAACAAATTGAAAAGAAAGAAAAAGAAGAACCAAAAAAATCTAAAATTGGTCCACCTCCCGATTCCGTTCCAATTGATAAAATTACGGAAACAATTACGAACATAAGTAGTGATAACAAAATATATCATACTTTGCTATTTATAATAATTGGTAGATTAACTACTGAAATTTTTGAAGGAGGCAAGACTGAGTCATCGACTTTTCAATGGTTAAAAACAATCGATTTTGAATTATTACGTAAAATATTACACTTAATAGTTTTACATTATTCCGAACAAGAAACAAACGCAATTGTATTATATTGTCTTACCACTCTTGAAATAACCTCTCTGCAAATTAAGTCTTTCAAAAAAGAAGGGGGTAACAAAATAGAGGAATTAATTGGTAACAATGATGATGCAAATGGCGCCGAATTACATTTCGAACAATTAATTAAAGAATTTGGAAAAATCTTAGGCGACATAGTATACAGCAATACTGGTGACGATAAATTTAATACTACATTATGTAGTAAACTAACGGATTATATTGGTGCACCTACTTCTTCTCTCAAATCAAGTGACAGTAATAGCGAAGGAGGAAAAAGACAGAAAGGAGGAACAGGCAAAAAAGTTATAAATTATTTGGTGAAACTATTACCAAACAAACAAACTATTCTACAATCAAATGTGTTTTCTAATATGAGCGATGCGATCGGACACAACGCGGTCGCATGGGGTATTAAGAGCGAATCAGACGGAGGTCTTACTATGATGGCACAAGGAATCATAGTTGCCATTTCATCGGTAGTATTAGGCGCATCAGGAACTGCAGCAGTAATTATAATTATAGAAGGAATTATAATAGGTTTTAGTGTGGTATCCACACTCATAACAGAGTTGTCGGAATTCTTTACAGATGTGAATATATATCAATCTCTGGCAAAGTCTATTCAGGCTAATTATCAGTTACAGGTAGATTCCGCAAGATATTTGAAGCGAATTGCTGAAAATATAAGAAAGAATTATAATGATAATGAAACAACTGTTGTGGACAATTTATGGCAGTTATTATGTGAAAATAAAAATCGAGAAACTATTCAGAACGAAATATTTCAAAATGCTGAAAATTCAACAATGCTATCATTTACAAAAGCTACAAAAGCAGCAGTTCCGGATGATGCAGAGCTATGGGAAAAAATTTATGGAGAAGTTTCTGGGGAAGAAAAACTACAAATTAAAGCAGCTATTCAGTTATATTTAGTGTTGTATTTAACGACAATGGATAATTTATGTGTTCTTTCGAGTAAATTTGCGTCTCATAAAACGGACACATTATTTGTAAACTTGCATGATTTTTATTACTATATTTCGGTAAATACTATTAAAAATATGGAGGACCTTATTAGTAGTGACACAGGTATTACCTTTTTAATTAAAACAGATGTTCACGAAGGAATACCAAATCAACAATTATTTCGTGAAAATATAGATTCGCGCATATATTTGCGTTCTATTTTACGTTTTAGAGATATGAGCCCTGAAAGATTGCGATTTCAATCATGGGGCTTACATGAAACAAATGGTGTATATGATATGTTAGTTAATCGATTAACTCCAATGGCGTTTATACGATTATTTGGTGCGAACGCAAGTTCATTATGGGATAAACTTAAGAGTGCAGCCTTCGGGGCAGTCAATTTTGTAAAAGAAGGTTATCACAAAGTGAATTTAGATTTAGAAAATGTAAAAAACGCCGGCACATCTTCCTTGTCAGAAAATATTGAACAACATTTACGTATTATGTTTTTTTACTATGCATTTCAATGGTACGTATTTGGACCAACAGAACCGCAAAACCCGGTAACATTAACAGAAGAAGAAAAACAAGCAGTAAAAGACGCAAAAAACGAATTAGATACCAATAAAATATTGCATAATAATAATTATACATTTTCTACTGCTATTTACAATATTACATCATCTACTTTACCATTGTCCGGTATGGAAGGACAAAATCCAAATGATGATTCGAGTTGGCATAATATGTCCATTTTAAGTGATGAAATTTTAAATTTTAAAAAATGTCTGGCAAATGGTACTTTGCATGAAGCACCTGGTAAAATTGAGTCTCGTATAGGTTACATGATGTTGGCAGTATTAGAAGATAAAACCATAAGTAAAAATGATGATAGAAACATAAATAGATTTAACCGTTCAAATAAAACGTTATCTCAACAGGTTCTACTTACAAATGCAGCAAAAATAGGGGGAGAGTTTTCAAATAATAAAGGGCAAATTGCTATAGGTGGTTTAGGTTTTGTAGTTATTGGCGGTTTAGCTTCAATTGCTATGGGGGGACTTCCTGCTTTATTAGGTTGGGGCGGTGCAGCTGCTCTTGGTGGTGGCGCTGTTGGTGCTGTGGCTGGTAGTATGTCAAATACTGCAGATAATTTTGCAAATACAAATCTCGAGAAATATTATCAACTTACTTACAAAAAGAATGTTGTCGTCGACAAAGATAAAAAAAAATCACTCACTGTCGCTATCAATAAAAAGCCGTATAAATCGAACAAAGGTCAAGAAATCGCCAATGTTGAATTTGTTCCGCGTGAAAATATTATTGCTTCCATTGATTTTAAACCTTCAGCCGATGTTGTAGAAGACGCAGCACCAGCAGAAGCAGAAGAAGAAGAAGCAGAAGAAGCAGAAGAAGCAGAAGAAGCAGAAGAAGCAGAAGAAGCAGAACCAAAATATTATAAGGCTACAGATGTCACATTCAATGTCGATAAAAAAAAATTAATGGTTGCGGCCTTAAAAGAAAACTCTTTCACTATTCATATTAATAATTACACAATAGAAATACCTACATCTGAAAAATTATCTGACGGTACAACATCACCTGACAGTGATGTAGGTAAATATATAGTTAAAAAAATTAATGCTTATATAGATGGTAAAATTAGTAAAGATAAAACAGCGAATAGTGCTGCTGTGACATTAGGAGAATCTAAGTCAAATCAATCTACATATTTTAACAATCAAATAGCTACTGGTCTCATTAGAGGTGAAAATATTAGTTTGTCCAAACTAACAACAAAACAAGCAGAACAATTAGGACAAGGAGCACAAGGAGGAGAACCAGCATCAACAGCAGAAGTAACAAACGAAACAACAGACGAAACAACAAAAGAAGGAGAAAAAGGAGGTAGTAAAACCTATAAAAAGCGCAATAAATCCAAACGTAGAAAGAATCGTACATATAAGAAACAAAAGGGTGGCGCAACATGTAATAAGGTGGATGATACTAAGGCAGTGGAATCGGTAGTTGAAATGGATAAATGTGGAAATCCTGATACAAATACAGATGTTTGGAACAACGGATTAAAAGAAGGTATAAAGAATAAACTCGAAAAATGTGCGGAATACGGCATAGATAATTCGAAGATTGATCCAAATGATTTTATTACATTCGATTTTAGAAGTGAATTTTTCAGAGAGGTATTGGACCCAAATAATCCCGGTAGAGTAAACGCTTCTTCTACACCTGGTATGGTAGAATTATTAAAAGTATATCATCAAACAAGTAAAACACCATCAGAGGAAGAAATTAAAAAAGCAAAGGAAGAGGTGTAAATGTACACACACTTTAGTTAATAAATAAATTTAAAAATATATGTATTTATTAATTATATAAGCAATGAGTATTATATTAAACTCGTCATTACAAGAAGATTCATCATATAAGACAATCCATCGATTGAATTTACTTAGTGTAATCAATCAATGTAAGCATTTTTATAAAATAGGGCATGACCCATCATATGATTTACTACAGTCAGTGGATAAAGATAAATCCAGTCGTTTTGTGAATGAAAATATATCAAAACATGTAACTGGTACTAAAATAGTAGGTTTATTAACATCCCCTTATAAATTAAATATAGAATCGCCCAGTTGTATCCGTAAAATAAACAATTTACTGAGCAAATACGCACAATCAGTAACACCGACTACACAAATAAAGGTAAATAAAAATTTAACCGTGAATACAAATTCAGAAAAGATAATTGAGATTATGTTATTCAATAACCATAACATTTATACCGATGACAAGATTATTACTGCTTTTCTAAACCCAACAAAAAAATTATATTTGATAACTTATTCAGATCATGCAGGTTACACGCTAATAGACTATACTTTACATGAGCAAGTAGCAGAGAAAGTAGAGCCAGTAGTAGATCCACCAGTAGTAGATCCACCAGTAGTAGATCCACCAGTAGTAGATCCACCAGTAGCAGAGCAAGTAGCAGAGCCAGTAGATCCATACAATATTACCAATTATGATAGCCTAAAATATTTTGTTTTTATGAATTTTTATAAATCCGATAATGAAAATGAATTATCGGAAACTATTATTGTAAAGAAAGTTGATGGAGTTGATGGAGTTGGTGAAGTTGAGAGAAAATATGATTTTTATAGGTTAAAACCACAAGTAAAGGAAGAGGAGAAGAAGAAAGACCCACTGTCAGGATTATTGGAAGAGCGAGCAGAAGCAGCTAACGCAGAGCCAGAGGAAGAAGCTGATGTAGAGCCGGATGAATTAAACCGTATTTTCTATGAGAAATGTTTTAATATATTAGCTGAACAAAAACCAGAACCTTTGTTTTCAATAACTCAGGGCCAACTTGACTCGCTCAATCCAGATAATATTATAAATTATTTAACCAATTCTAATTCGGGCGACAATGACATCATTTATAAAATATTATTTCAACGAGCTGGTGAAAATATAGATAATATAAAGACCATTTTAGAGTCAGAGTCACTAAAATTAATATTAGAAGAGGATGAAGGTCAATATAAGAATGACCTTTTTTTAATGAACTTAATGAATGTGAAAGATTATTTTATACCAGTAGGACAAGCAGGAGGTAAACGTACTATTCAGCTCGGTGGAAATGGCTATGATACTATAAAAGATGACATAGAAAAACACAAAAAAAATATGGAAGACATAGAGAATGATTTCCCCGATTTAAACGCAAATGGATTTTACGAATTAGTTAATAATAATGCCATAAGTGTTGATACAAAGATAATCTATTTGAAAAAACAATTGGTTGCGCGAACATTAGTTCATTCCTATGTCCCGTCTATTAGTAGACGCGATATATTAAAAGAGCTCGACTTTTTCATAGATTTTTACAATAAAACGCATGAAACGAATACGGAAAAGGATAAGGAGTTTATACTGGGTTATGGTAAAGATTTAATTTACACATATCGTAACATATTTGATATAAACAATGACATAGTGTCAATAAAAACAAAAATCGTTTTACAACCTATTGTGATAAAAACCCCGAGTAATATTGACATAGATCAAGAATTGGATGAATATTATAATAATGCCAATTTTAATACATTAATGAATATGGATTATTCGGACTATGATACTCCAGAAAATGCTTCGGTAAACACGCCAGTTATTTCAGCATCTAATTATAGAAATAAAGTAGACCCTGATAAATCGTTTATCAATAGCGTATGGAAAATAGGTAATAAAATAACGGGAACAGGTAAACAGCATGGTGGTAGAGTGGCGACACAGGAGAACGTCAATATGTTGAAAATAGTTATTAACCAATGTAATCGCCAGTTATCGAATATAGAACCTCTTCTATATGAGCCTCTTCCGGATGATATTTTATATTATGGCTATCCTATTAAAAATAGTATTGAAACATATGAAAAAATACATATAGTTGATGAAGTCAGTTCTGACAATTTATTGGAAGTGCAAATGTCTGTTTATGTATATCATATTAAATTGTTAAAACTAATTATTGGTAAATTAATAAAGTATACTACTGCTGCTGCTATTACTGATTCTACGGCTATTGTTACTGCTGCTACTGCTGCCGATGCTATTGCTGCCGATGCTATTGCTGCCGAAATAGAAGTAAAATATGGTTTTAATAAAAATACAAATGTGACTGAATTATCTCAACACGTGATTCAGTATTTATTCGATCATACAGGTAATCTCGAGGATTTTTTCAAAATAAAAGACATGGAACCATTGGAATATAAAATAAAAAGATTATTTGTTTTGTTATCAACGAGAGGTTATAATCGATATTTTTCGTATAAAAACTGTATATGTGAAAAGTTAACTGTATCAGGAACAGAATCAGCATTGATAAGCAATAAATTAGAAAAAAATTTGTTTATTGCGAACGTTCCGAGTGATATGGTATTAATTAATTGTAATGTTACATGTTCTGCTCCGAATCCAGAAATTATTTATAAACAAATGTCGGAGGAATTTAATGTAGATAGTGAATTATTAATACAAATAGAACAATTTCTTATAGAAGAAAAGCTCACTGATACATATAAAGGTATAACATTGGACGACATACGTGAACATATTTCGTATATGTTTTCGTCAGGTACCAATAAACCACTTATGTGGTCGTATATATTCAATTTATTACGCCCATATACATATTTTGGCGATGACGCGCCCTATTCAGATAAAAAATTTATTGTGTTTGATCAAAAGAGTGAGATAGTTGATAATGAATTACAAATGTTAGCATTAAAGCCAAATTGTATCAAAGAAATCAAATCTGAAATAAGTAGCAACAATGTAGGATTATTTAAATACGGAATATTAGATGACGCTGAAAAAATGAAATTAATTAATGGAGGTAGTCTTGTCAGTGCGAAACAATTTATAAAACTTATTGAGAAGGCGGATTATGATAAATTTAAAATAATAGTTCGTTTTATGGGTAAAAATTATATGGAATTATTTGACACCGATATTGCGAAGAAATATCAGGTGAATCATAATAGTGACAAAAATGAATATGAGATGCGTAAAAAGTTCAGGTATGATATAATAAAACCTGATATAGTTGTTCCAGATGCGCAGGATAATATACCAGACAATCCTGATAAAAAAGTGATATCTCGGCGTGATTTGACTGATAGATTTAAAAGTATTTTGGATTTGGGCCATACAGATGTCGAAACAGTAAAAGAGCAAGGTAAACAGTTGATAAAGAAAGCGAATGAGTACAATGGTTTTAATATAAGCCCAAATTTTTCCGGTGGACTGATAATGAAGAATATAAATGATATTTATAGTGATATATTTAAGGTAGATGAAGAAGACGAAATAGATATTTTACAAAATAAAATTATAGAAATTCAAAAGGTATATAAGATATACCGTAAATTTCAGTGTGAATTGTTGGTTTCGTATTCGTTCGCTCATTTTTTACATAATAATCCATATATTGCTTTTACAAGTGGAGGTAAAAACATAAAACCAGACTTTCATTGCCAAGAATTTTATCCTGGATATTCTAAGAATATTCCAAAAGATGTTATAAAAGTCGAGATGAAGAGCATATTTAATACTCTAACAACATCTACGAATGAATCATTATCATTTGATTCAGCATTGTATACCCTGGTAAAACAGCGTATAACCGATCAAAAAAATATAATAAAAGTAAATGACGATGCAAATAAGCAAAAATATTTGTATAACCAGTTACAAAAAATAGAAAAAAAAATAGACGAATATAAAATTAGCCATATTAAAACTGCAGAAGATCATGCGAAAAATACTACGGATCCCTATCCTTATAAATATTTTGATTTTAAGCAATATAATTTTAAAAACTTGTTTATTGACGATGATAAGCAATATACAGAAAATCCAGGAAATATATTTGATAACTATAATTTGACGTTTGACACTACTAATATGAATCTACGTATATATGAAGATATTCATAAAATTAAAATATACAAAGACAACGAGGCGTTTTCCAATTGTGACAATAATACCTTACATGATATAGCATATAAATTACCTTATATGACCAACGAATCATCCAATTATATTATCAATTATCCATACGATAAAATACACCTTGAAACAGTTGATTTATCAGTGGCTAAACGCGCGTTATGTTCAGGCAAAGAAAAAAATGATATTTTCAAAACAGCTATTATATGTGTGGGTAAAAACAATACAGATGTAGGTTTTTCAGTAGATTATATTGAACCTACAGAAGATAAAGAAACATTAAAAAATTTGCGAGAAGCTTACAATAGTAACGTAATGGGTCTATTGAAAATAATTGAATACAATAATAGTCTACAATTATTGATAGACATATGGAATAGTAAATTTTCAGACAACATTTTTAATATAATTCCATGTGATCCTCGCCTTACATTATTTTATTTAGATTTATATTGTGGGATAGCTGATACGGATAAACAACTATTTGGTACATCTAAACTAAAATGCAATGAATTAGAACATCATAATTTATTAAAGGTTACACTACCGATGAAATTAAATAATTATTATAGATATTCCATAGGAACAAAATTTATAAATCAACTTATAACATTATATGAAAAGGAAGATGACATACGGGATCATTTAATTAATGATAGTAGTGAATTATTACATGAAATATTTGGGGCGAATGATGCGAATATCAGCAAACTATTTAAAACATTTTTTGTAGTAGACTTTAAGGACAGTATGAAAGTGACAGACAATAAAAATGTAAATCAATTAGGAGGGATTGATTCTCCTTCAAATATAGATGATTTCAATAAGAAAATCATTGAAGAAATGACGAATATTATAAATGAGGACAGAACAGTTGGAGAACACGTAGTAGATACAGTAATAGAAGTAGTAGATACAGCAGCAGAAGGAGTGGCAGCAGTAGTGGAAACAGCTGAAGACGTAGCAGAAATAGTGACAGAAGCATTATCAAGTGAAGAATCAAAGGGTGGTTCAAGTAATTCGTTTTTCAATACACTAACACGTAAAAACAAAGGTGGTCGTAAAACGGGTAGACGTAATAAAACACTGAAAGACAGATGTCCACAAGGATCTAACTAATAGTTGGTATGTAAATAGATTAGTACAAAATAATTATTTACATATGTTTACATGAATCCAATGTGACGTGACACATCCAATGTTTTGGTAGGATTATTAGGCTGTACAGGACGGTCCATTGGTGTATACATATTGCTTGCATCATGAATATATTTGATGTAACTCTGCGCTTCACCGTATACCTGTTTTACGGCATAATCAAGCACAATTTTATTTAGTGCGTGTACTTGGTGTGTCACATCATTTTCCATGTTTGCTGAATATTGTAGGTAAGTACTTCTCATAATAATTTTGAGATTGTCTTCATCTTGAGGGGCAATAATATATTGTCCATTGGATGATTGAAATACGCCAGCGCGTATGGCGTTTTGTATGATCTGTATATTTTGACCGGAGAAGAAGGCTTTAGATAAAGTCGTATTTTGCCAATTTCCTACCAATGCTTCTCTAAATTCGGTAGATTTGTTATCCTGTGGTATTTTGTCGTACATATCGAACAGTGTTTTGGTATTAGGTTGGGCGATATTTATTCTTCCATTGAAACTAACATTGTTATTGTCATTCATATTCATTGTATATACTTAAATCAGAAAAAATTATATAATTAAATTATATATATGGCTTCATTTCAAAAAACAGTATTAACAATAGCGGTAGTAGTATTAATCATCGCGTTAATTTTATTTGCCATTTTGATGGTTCAATCTTCTAAAAAATATCCTCCTATCGTGGCGAACTGTCCGGATTATTGGATGGATTTGAGTGGTGGTATTAGCGGTGACGGTAGCTCGTGTTATAATGTGAAAAATTTAGGAAAAGACAAATGTAAAAAGACAATGGACTTTACGGCGGATTTTTGGACAGGCGATAGTGGTACTTGTAACAAGCAAAATTGGGCTAAAGGATGTGACTTGACTTGGGATGGTGTCTCAAACAATATAAATGCGTGTAACGAGTCAAATAGTGATAGTAATGATGATAGTTCAAAAAATGGTGGTGGAGTTTTTGGTGCTGCATCATCAAGTCTAAATTGGGTATTGGGTAAAAATTAATAAATATTGTTGCAAATGATTGTTTAATGGGTAATGATGTATAAATTTATTGGGAATGGTTATGATGCTCTAATAAAGATAAGAATTTCTTAGAAGCAGCGATCGCATCAAAGAACGCTTCGATATCAGTAGAGTTCTCTGCTATTTTGGATGCTGCTAAGAAGGCGGTTTCTGCCGCGAGTAGTGAGATATTGGCGGATAATACAATTGGAGTCATTGTAGTTAGTTGTTAGTTATAAAATAGTATATGTGTAAAAACCTACTTCAATTCTTTTTTTATATAAAATGTGCATTTTATATAAATTTGTTATAGCGATAAGTTATAGTTACAACAAAATAATATAAAAATAATGAAACAAACCTTTATAATGGAGAATATTGATTTGAATGATTTATTGGATAGAAATGAATTATTTGAAAAATTGCGGAGCATATTAATTCATTACAATGAAAATAAGTATGATTTGACATGTAAACGTGGCATATATATCTATGGTGATCCGGGTTCCGGTAAAACATCATTTGTAAACCAGTTATTGAAATCGTTGGACTATGATATTATAACATATGATGCGGGGGACATCAGAAATAAATCAATTATTGAGACGATTACTAAGCAAAACATGTCGGATAGGAATATATTATCCATGTTTCACAAGAAGGTTCAGAATATAGCGATTGTGATGGATGAAATTGACGGCATGAATAGTGGCGACAAGGGAGGTATCAATGCTTTAATTAAACTAATACGCCCAAAGAAAACGAAAAAGCAAAAATTGGAGGATGTTACATTGAACCCAATAATATGTATAGGGAATTACCATGTTGATAAAAAGATTCAAGAACTTATGAAGGTATGTCATGTATTTGAATTAAAGATACCGACACGTCCACAAGTGGATAAAGTATTGGATAAATTGTTTGTAGATACAGAGAGGGAGATATTAGATAATATTATTGATTATGCACAAGGCGACCTGCGAAAAATAATATCAGCACACAAGCTGTTTATAAATAATTCAAATGGCGTGAATAACAACATCTTGAAACGTATATTTGTCAAAACGACATTTAATGAGGATGCTAAAATTATAACGAAGCGATTGATTAATACGAAATATGATATCAACAATCATTTAGAACTAATGAATGAAACCGACAGAACTATTGTTGGTTTATTATGGCATGAGAATATTGTAGATATGTTGAGTAAAAATCCCTTAGATGTATCTATTGATGTATATAGAAAAATGTTGGATAACATGTGCTTTGCTGATTATATGGACCGTATTACATTTCAGAAACAGATTTGGCAATTTAATGAGATGACGTCTTTGATAAAGACGTTTTATAACAACAAGATTTATTTGGAATCATCGCTAAAACATCCGAAGTTCAATCCAGCTGAGGTGCGATTTACGAAAGTGTTGACGAAATATTCGACGGAATTTAATAACAATACGTTTATACAGTCTTTGTGTCAGGAATTAAGTATGGATGTGAAAGACCTCTTATCATTTTTCGTTAATTTAAGAGACAATAATAACGGCGAACCATCAGAGGAATATTTATCCAACTTGTTTGAGAATTTGGAAATAAGCAAATTGGACATTAATCGTATTTATAGGTATATAGATAAGTGTAATAACTATGCCTTATCAAACGATGTAGTGATAGAAACTGAATAACTAACTAAAATGGTGAATTTATTTAATATAATAACGCGATTATTACATTAAATGTAGGGTTAATTTTTTGCTAAATGTTGTTAAACACTTAACGTCTGCGGTGACTGCTTCTTCTGCTTCTTCTTCTGCGAGTACGTCTTCCACCAGTCATACCAGACATCTCGTCTTTAGAGTCTTCACCAGATGTGGCGCGACTACCACCCTGCATGCGAGAACCACCTCTGCGAGAGCGTCTGCGTCTGCGACCTCCCATTGCAGGACGAGAACCACCAACACGGGATCCAGCTCTGCGGCTACGTCTGCGACCACCCATAGTCATGCGGGAACCACCTTTGCGGGATCCAGCGCTGCGACTGCGTCTACGACCACCCATAGCCATACGAGAACCTCCAGTTACTGTACTTTGTAATGACTTCAATAAATCCATATTATATAATAACGCAATAAAAAATAAAATTTCAAAATCTTGCTAAAGTAATATTGATTCAATCTATTTTCTTAGCAACGCAATTTGTTTCTCTTGTTCCTGTATGATTGTGTCTTTTAATTTAATTTGTTCAGATAATTCGTGAATTTTTGTACGATGCAATTCAAATAATCGTTTCATTTGTTGTTCTTGTACTAAACTCGTTTTTTGTTGAGGTTTCACTTCATTACCAGATATGCGACGCTTTGCAATTATTTCCTTACGAATTACCTCTATTTTTTCCATTTGTTTAAGTACATCTGGTTTCATTTCCGCGCGACCGGGTTCATAATTATCCAACAAGTCATCTATATCTACCATAAAGAATTCCTTAATATCTTCCTCGTTCATAAAATAATCGATTGTTTTATCACTTATTTTAGTGAACGGATTTTTATACGTATCTTCCAGTAGTTTTCTTTTATCGAATGTATTATGAATATGAGAAAATACCAAAATAGTATGTTGTGGGTCCAACTGCACAAATGGTATAGTGTAATCCTTAAGGAACTCTTTTTCTTCACTTAAAGATGTTTCATCATTATACCGTGTTTGCTTAAGTAGTTCTTTTTTAAATGCAAATGTACCAGCCGTCGCGTGTGTTTTGCTGTAGGGTCCAAACTGATACATTTTATGAATATGTTTGTAATAAATATAAATCTCGCTCGCTCCCGCGCAGAGTGCGGACGGATTCTGTAATAACGTGTTAACTGCATGACTTACACGCGTGGATGGATAATAATCATCATCGTCCATATAAACAAGAATATCCCCACACGATTTTTCGTGCATTAAGTTGCGTTTTTTTCCAAGAGTCATTTTGGTATCATATTTGTAATATTTTACTTGAGGATGATTTATTACCAAGTCTTCTATGAGGTCAGTTCCGTCGTCAATAATAATCCATTCCATTCTATCCTTTGGATAGTCTTGATTATCAACACATTTTATAATAGTTGGAATAAATGGACGTCTATTAAAGGTAGGCGTACATATACTGACAAACGGTCGAATAGTGGAATCTGAAATATCAGTGATTGTGGTCATTATTTAAAACAAATTAAATACTTTCTAAGCGGTAATAACTGACTTGTGTAATTACAACAAATTGAACATCATTGCTAATATAAATATAATACCAGCGATAGACACATAAAATCCATACTCACTGCCTAAATTGTTAGATGCGGAAATAATAATTACAAGCATAATTGCAAATGTAGCGAGTTTTTTCTTAGAAAACATCATATCCGTAATTTTTTTACGCATATCTTTATTTCCGAGAGGAGATAAAATGAATCCGAGATATATCAATGGTAGTATGGTAGATGTAATGCTTGCGTTTAATGACATGCCGCCGATAATGAATATAATATTAAGAATGACAGGTATAATCCAGCAGAAATAAAATAGTGTCAAGAAATTGAATCCTAAGAACGGTGGCAATGCGTATCGAATATTAAATAAAGAGTATACAATGGTCGACGCCGCAGCAAATATTGGCGAAAAAACAGCAAAAGACAATATAAACATGGGTGTTCCTAATAAAAATACAAGAAGTTCACCAATTTTGTTTTCTTGTTTTGTTCCTTCGTCCAGTGTGGTTACTACTTGTTTTGTTCCTGAGAAATATATTTGTAATAAGAATCTGGCAGTAGAAAAAGTGGCAGCCATTGATTCGGTGAACCATGACACTACACGAAATACAACGTCTTCCATATTTTCGCTATGCGTTCGCTCATATTGTTTATCGGTAAACATGTTTTTATAAGGAAAACTCCATGAATCCATAGGAAACAAATCATCCATAGATGGTATTTTAAATCCACCCGACAGCTTCATTCGTTTAAATGCTTCTTTCCCTTTACCCATTGCGTACTGCGCCATTGTATTATACGGTGTATATGGTACTAATAGTAAATTTTGCCCCGCTATTCCTGGAGAGCCACTATATTTGTAGGAAAAAATCAAATTAATAGAAGCTATATAAAAATATAGGATGACAATAACAATTCCAATAAATATAGTAAATACAAACCCTCCAATATTTACATCTTTAGTCTTATTTTTTTCATCATTTTTTGTTTCAATATAAGATGGATTTTCACTCATTTTATATATATAATTATATAAATATACTAAATTTATATAATAATACTATATAGGACCGAAATGGATACATATTTGATATTTTTTATTGCTATTTTTTCATTAAAGATAATTACATTATTATTGCAACAAACTCGTCCGATTATGATTGAAACCATGAAATCAGCTTTTAACTATGGTGAACCTGGAAGCACGGAAAATAACAGCGCGGAAATGATAAAAACATACAAGATTGAATACCCTAAACGACCATCTTTAACTGGTATTTATACCGAATCTGGTCCGTTGGGAGCCAATATTGGTTGCTATGATTCACAGACACAGGGTTGTAATTCTGTCCCCAATTCAAAATCATAATTGTTCCACTATTATCGCGCATACATTAAGGAACAGTTTCCTGACACAAATTTCACCATATTATATCGCTCCTCAAATAGATGCATATCATATGTATAATCAAATACGCGCCATGAAGGTTTATTTACGCCAATTGGTATAGCTGGTGTGAGACCGCTTGGCGGTATACAAATTTGGTATGTTATTGCTTGTGTATCCAGTGGTGGTGTATAAGTTGTAAATTCCAATTCCACTTTACTGAATTTACTTAAATTCATGGCACCGGATGGTTGAAGGTCAAATGGATCAGTATTCAAACAAAAATTATAACAGTACATTCCTTCCTTAGACCCACCAGGAGTGCGAATATATTTTTCGACATATTCAAATACTCCTGCTTCAAAAACGTTCTCTCTATACTTTCCATCCAAGACTACTCCGAAAGTCGTCATAATATCCTTCTGGTTCTCTACAAAGTATTTTCCAGTAATAAAATAATTATTAAGATTTCCGTCGGCATTGTTATACACTGATATGTTACCGGTTGTTCCTGCTTTTGGATTTACCATTGTAGATATGCCATCTGCATTAATTTGTGGATGTGTCGGTGTCGGAATAAATATGTCTTGTGGAATATAATTATAGGGCCAGTTTGTATAATTGGACCATTCATTTCTCATATTAACGTCACTTCTCTGAAAATACCACATCCACGAATTTACCAGACCAAGTGAATCTACACTGACTTTTTGTGTACCCACTACATTATGAAACGTGTGTTCGTATACTTCTTTTATTAAATATTCATGCGATTCACTTGCAAATACGCGATTCTCGTCTTTAGATAAAAATCCATAAGTGGAGATTAGGTGAATATCCGAATTCCAATTGGTTCGTTTATCAGTATATGTAAGTTCCACATTGGGTGGCGTACGAATAAAATTATGAAACTGTTGATAATCTTGATTTGGATTGGGTTGAATATATGGATAATTATTGTCCCTATCTTTTACATCACGAATTGTATATAACTCATTAACAGGTCTTAATGAAATATCAATGACCAATTCATTGTACTGCATCGCAATCAATGGGAATGCTTGTTTAGATGTCATAGTGAACCATACATTGATAGGTATATAAATTGTCTTGCCGCGTATAGATGGTTCTGCACCACCGGTAGATGCGTTATAATATGCATTAGGATATGCATTTACTCTATTGGAGTAATTTGCAGGATCATTAAAATATGCACTGTTGCCAGTCATATCATCATGTAGTTTTTTTTTAGCCTCGCTAAAATCGCGGTCAATCATAGCTACCAAATAATCGCCGCTGATTCTCTGTAATACGGAACTGCCTGCTGATATAGTAATTTCTTTTATCATGCGTGTACCTAAATCTTTGATCCATTTAAATTCATATGGAATCCAATTATCATTTGTTGAAGTAGGCGGATATATAGGGCTCCATATATGTGGAAGTTGTATAGCCAAATAACTGTCCATCAACAAGTCTCCATATCTCGGTACTTTAAATGTAAGATGTGTCTGGTCAGTGATATTCATTGTTCGAAGACCTACGAAATCTAATCGGAACTTTTGTAATCCAAAGTTAGTGTATTTAGAATATACGAATTTGAAGAACGTTTTTTTCGGATTTCCATTTAAAATTATGTTTTGATTTCCTACTGCTATTAAATTTAGTAAACCACCTGGCATTCTATTCTATTATATTAGGTATACAATAATATTTAAGCTTTTGAAAAATTTAATATATATATTATAAAAAAATAATATCTTAATATAAGTATTCAAATGGATAATGTAAAAGTAGATGAATTAGTAGCTAAAACAGGTGGTGTAAAAATGATAATATTTATCATGATTTTAATGATTGTATTAAGTGCTGTTTTATATGTGTATACCAAATCACGTTTTACAGCAAAACAATGTGATAATATTAAAACATTATATGAAGATTTAGGTCGCCTACGGTCGTTGGACCCATCTGACCCAAATGTAGATGGTTTTTTATTGCGCGATTTCTATATAAAAACTGCCTACAATTGCTGTGCTCTGGGCAGCTTTAAAAATTCTTTTGTGAGTGATTGTATTTTAAAACAAGCAATTCGACAAGGTGCACGTTGTTTGGATTTTGAAATATATTCCATCGATGATAGTCCAGTTATTGCCGTATCAACCCAAAATGATTATAATATCAAGGAATCATTTAATTATGTTAAATTTGGAGACGCCATGCAAATTGTAAGCGACTATTGTTTCTCTGGATCGAATTGTCCTAATCCTAAGGACCCAGTGTTACTCCATTTTAGAATTAAGAGCAATAATAGTAAAATGTACAAAAATATGACAGATGAATTACTGATGAAACTAAAGACAAGACTACTCGGTAACGAGTATAATAATGAAAATCACGGAGAGAATTTAGGCAGTGTAGAAATTAACAAATTCATGGAAAAGGTGATTATTATTGTAGACAAAACCAACAACAAATACGAGAAAACGGAGTTGGATGAATATGTCAATATTGCGAGTAATTCCATTTTCATGCGTGCCTTACGTGACTATGACGTGACCTTTACACCAGACCACAAAGAGCTTACAAACTTCAATAAGAAACATATGTCGTTCACTATGCCTGATCTAAGTTCTGATATATCAAACATGAAATCGACCTTACATATGAAATATGGATGTCAAATGGTTGGTATGTCTTATCAGATATATGACGATCAGTTACAATATTATGAAACATTCTTTGCAAATAAAGGTCATGCGTTTGTATTAAAACCCAAACCATTGCGTTATATTCCTGTTACTATTCAGAAGCCTAAGGACCAAGACCCTAAGGTGTCCTATGCAAATAGAGAGGTAAAGGCAGATTATTACGGATTCACTATTTAAATTATTATTTATATTCAGTTTATAACAAATAATAATTCATTAGTAGCACATTAGTAGCACATTCCATCTTGTCCCATAGAAATGTTTAAATAGTTCATATGGTCAGCTGTACTTGTACAGTGTAGCGGAGCACATGAATTTGAACAAGTACTATCTTCAATATCGTTACATACAGTGTATTCGTCGTTATTTTCTGAGAAATAAATTTCCTGAGAAATATGACGATATCCCAAAAATTCTTCGGGTACATGTGGTACAATATCATGATAATGTGTTACACGATATGATGTCATTTTATAATTAGTAAACATGTCTGAGAATTCATCGTTACCGACTCGTGGTGACCCAAATGTTATCAAGGAATAGACATTATAATTATACTGATAGTATTGTATATCGAATACCAGCAATGTTGCAAGTGCTCCACCCAATGAATGACCGGTAACAAATACTACATTCGTATTGTATTTTTTGGTCATTCTATCTAAGATGGAATAAATGTTTACACTCAAGCTTGAAAACAAATTGTAGAATCCTTTTTCCACGTATATTGATTGGTCGTTGTAGGGAGAAATTTGTTTGCATTGAATATTGTCGAGCCAATTTTGCATATTGGATGAACCACGAAACCCTACAAAAATTGACTGGATGTCATTATTGAATCCAAAAATGACTTGTTCTCCATTTTGATTGATTTTTGTTTCATATGTATTGCTATTGTTACATGTAATACAATCCCACATATTAGCTTCATTTATGCAATATGCAGCCTGTGATATATTCAATGACGTATGTATCTGATTCATATCTTGACATTTTACTTGAAAATTACAAAAACAAGTGAAAACCATTGCTACTAATCCATAATAGAACATTTTCAATTATACATACATTATATTGATTATGTTTATATTGTTATTCATGTTTTATTTTTTTTTTTTTTTCGAAAAAGTATTTT
>Ga0209054_1000593_pt1 | contig 23319 bp, 10 predicted proteins | sample SaaInlV_DNA_200m_FD_184689 | JGI IMG/M metagenome (GOLD analysis project Ga0209054, IMG submission 184689) | Marine microbial communities from expanding oxygen minimum zones in the Saanich Inlet - SI075_LV_DNA_200m (SPAdes) (version 2) | ecosystem: Environmental > Aquatic > Marine > Unclassified... | reverse complement strand
AAATTTATTAATGATAATTTTATAATAATTATTATTTCTATTTTATTATTATTTATATTAAATAATAGACAGGAACGTTCCTGTTATTATTGTAGATAAAATTAAATATCCCATGAAATATAAATTAATAATTTAAAATCTATCTTTTTTAAATTATTAATAAATATCCCATGAAATATAAATTAATAATTTAAAATCTATCTTTTTTAATTTTTGAATTAATATTTTACATTTATATTATATATATTAAAATAATGATATTTTTAAAATTTTATATTTCATGAAATATAAATTATATTATTATCTAAATTATTAATTTTAAATCCATCTTTTTTTAATTAAATATATTTTACATTTATATTATATATATTAAAATAATGATATTTCATGAAATATAAAATTATTTTAAATCCATCTTTTTATAATTTTTGAATTTTAAATATATTTTACATTTATATTATATATATATTAAAATAATGATATTTTATAAAATTATATATCCCATGAAATATAAATTATATTATTATCTAAATTATTAATTTTAAATCCATCTTTTTTTAATTTTTGAATTAAATATATTTTACATTCATTTACACAATATATTGGAATATTTATTAAAAATAATGGTACAGTGAAATAACATCCAGTATTATTAACTTTACTACAATCTATTATTTTTCGTTCAACAAGTTTATATATTTTTTTATATATCTTAGTTTTTTTTTTTTTACGTTCACATTGTTCACTTAAAATATCATCAATCATTATAAACAATATAGATATAAAAAAAAAAGAAAACTTCTCGTTTAACTCATTCTTAATGAGATCTAACTATTATTAAAAATTAATAATCATAATTAAATGAAAAATTTTTATATTTATTTATATCTTCATATAAACTATTAGTATTTTCAATTTCAGTATACGGTTGTAATAAAAAAGCATGACTTATACTTGAAAAACGTTTATCTCCAGTTATAATATCACCACTATACATATTATGAAAATCTTTTAAATTTGCTGCATTATTTAATTTAGTATCATTTAAATCAAATGGAATTAATTTATCACCATTATATTTAATTATTTTATCACTATAATTTCCTCCATATTTTTTTCTTTGAACAAATTGTTTATTAAAATCATCTGTACTTTTAAAATTTTCTTTTATTATACCAAGATCAATATCTCTATCTTTTGATATATTTTTTAAATTTTTTTTAATATTACCATTATTATATTTACTTGTGCCATGTCTTTTATATAATGTTTCACTTTGTTTTATATATTGTTTAAATGCTTTATTTTTTGTATTTGGAAAATATTGTTTTGTTTTTTCTATTTCATTTTGATAATTTATTTTTGTTAATTTTAATGGATTATTAATATTTGAATAAGATATATATAAATTATATTCATGTCGTTTTTTTGGATTTATTAAAATATAATATGCCTCTGTTATATCATAATATAATTCTTCTTCAATAGATGATAATTTTTTTTTATCTGGATGAAATTTACTTATTATTTTTCTATATTTTTTTTCAATTAATTCTTTTAATGCATTTGGTGGTACATTTAATAATTCATATAAATTATATTTTAATTGCGAGTATTCAATCATTATAATATATTATATTATAATATATTATAATATAATATAATGACAAATAAAAATAATATTGAAGCAAGTTTAATTATTGGTTCTTATTTAGATATAATAGGATTTAAAAATGGTGTTTGGGAATTTAATTTTAATAATACTGAAATTTCAAATATAGATAAAGCAATAATTATAAATAATGAAATTGTTAATAATTATTATTGTTTAGGAGGTATGAATATTAATATAAAAACATTTTATGCAAGTGATGATACGATTATGATGATTGCAACAAAAAAAGCAATATTAAATGGTGGTAAAAATAATGATTTTATTGAAGAATACTTAAAAATAAATAAAGATTTACGAAAAGATATTCGTGCATCTGGAATAACAACTCTTAATAATTTATATTTATTAAAAAAACATAAAAATGTAAATAAATTTGATTATGACCCAAAATATGGAGGGAATGGTGCAACTATGAGAACTGCATATATTGGTTTATATTATTATAAAGAATCTCAACTTGATAAATTAATTCATACAAGTATATATTCTTCTAGATTAACACATAATTATATTTATGGATTTTTAGGAGGTTTTGTAAATGCTTTATTTTGTTCATTTGGACTTCGTAAAATAGATCCATTTAAATGGGCATCATTATTAATAAAAATAATACCAAAAGTTGATGATTATATGATTAATACAAATATAAGTAAAGAATATAATAATGATAAAGATAAATTTTGGAATTTGTGGAAAAAATATATTGAAGAAAGAATAAATGGATTTGAGTTTAAAAGTGATGACTATTTATATACAGTTGATAGAATAAAAGCATTAGAAGATTATATGCCTGCTATTCATTATCATAAAACAAATTATGCTAAAATGGGAGCTACTGGTATTGGATGTGTATTATATGCATATGATTCATTATTAATGAGTTTTGATTTTAAAACCAAAAAATATAATTTTGATAATTTATTATATTTCTCATCATTACATTTTGGAGATAGTGATACAACAGGTATTGTTGCTGGTAATTGGTATGGTGCATATAATGGATATGAAGGTTTCCCAAAACATAAAATTAAAGATATGGAATTTTATAAAGAACTTATTACATAAAATTATAATTGATTATAAATATTTTTTAATAATAAATCTTCTAATTCATCATCATTATAATCATTAAAATTAATATTATCTGGTAATTTTAATTCTACATGTTCATAGTTATTATTGGTTATAGTTGGTACATATTGTGCTTCTGCTTTTTTAAATTCTTCTTGTGAATCTATACCGGTCCAATAGTATTCAATTTTAATATTTGGATATTTTTGTATAAATTGTTCTGTAATTAATTTATATGTTCTACTATCTTTATTTGAATGAGGACAGTAATCTCCTCCAAAATATTTTATTATTTTATTATCACTTTTATTTGTAAATAATTCATTAGTATTACAACAAAAATATACAATACTAATAATTATTACTATAACTATAATAAATAATAAAGTCATATTAACATATATTAGAATCTTTTTAAAGATTTTTATCTTATTATTATTAATATGGGTTTAGGAATATTAAAATTAGTTTCAATTGGAAATGAAAATATTTTAGTTAATACAAATGCAGAAATTACTTTTTTTAAAAAAGTTATAAATAAAGTTAATGTTTTTGGTATTGAAAATATATCACAATATTTTAAATCAACACCTGATTTTGGTAGAAAAGTAACTGTTAATATTGGTAATATTGGTGATTTAGTTGGAAAAATATCATTATATATAGAATTACCAGAAATAGCACCATCTAATCATACAATATTACCAAATGGCATAAAAAAAATGGCATGGGTTAAAAAAATAGGTTTAACATTAATAAAATATATTGATTTAGATATTGATGGTATTTTAATCCAAAGACATTATAACGATTGGTTAAATATTTTATATGAAACAGAAGTATTAAATAATACTAATTTTGAACATTTAATAGGTAAAAATATTCAAGTATTAGAAGAATTATCAAATGGTAAACTTAGTTATAAATTACATATTCCATTAAAATTCTTTTTTTGTTATGAAAATTTATTACCAATTGGATCATTATATAAACAAAATGTAAAATTACATATTGAATTTAATAGTTTTAATAAATGTTATATTGAATCACCCACTAATTATTTTGAAATTAATGATAATATATGTTTATTTGAAAAAGGAGAAATAATTAAACAAACTGTTGATAATTTAAACAGTTTGGGAAAATTTGTATATTTTGATAATATTAATAAAAGAATATATTATGATAAAATTTATAATGATTTTTTAATACCAAATGAAAATAATAAAAATAATATAAAATATAATATTATTGGTAAAAATACACAATTTACACTTAATCCAAAATATGATACAATAATAATTAATGATGAAAAATATTTTAATATAACACCATCATTAAAAGATGCATATATTATTACTCAATATGTATTTTTACCAAAAAATGAAAAATTATTTTTTGAAAATAATAAACATCAATTTATAATACCAATGGTTAATAATGTTTTAGATAAAGATATTTTTACTACAAATTCAAATTATAAATTAACATTAACACATCCAACTAAAATTTTATATTGGCGTGCAATTTTACAAAATAATATTAATAATAAAGATTATTATAATTATTCTTCATCACCATTAACAATATATAATGAACCATTAATTAATAAAAATAAGTTAATGATAAATTCAATTCCTCGTGTTAATATTAATAATTATGAATTTTATACTTTTTTACAAACATATCTTAATGGTTTTAAAAGTAATGATTATATTTATCAATATTCTTTTTGTAATGATCCATTATCAAATCAACCTAATGGTACATTTAATTTTAGTAAAATTGATGATGCTTATATACAATTAAATATGAATAAAATAATAAATTATCAAAATCCTGCAAATGTTAAACTTTACAGTGTTTATTATAATGTTTTAGTTGTAGATAAAGGCACAAGTTCATTAAAATTTATACATTAACTTATAATTTAATAGTTATTATATTTCAATAAAAAATATGAAACCTTACCAACAATTACAAAAATTAATTATCTTATTATTTATAAAAGATGTTATTAACTTTATAAAATAAATCTTTGATTTATTTTATAAAAATTGATTATTTTAATCATTATTATTTAAGTTAATATATAATAATGATTGATTATGATAATGATGAATTAAAGAATAAATATATGAAATTATTACTACAAAAATATCCAAAATCTTATTCTATTGATACAAAATATAAAATGTTAATGAAATCAGTATTTGATTTTATTCCAACTACTGATGATATCAGATTTAAAAGTAGTAAAGTTAAATTAATACTTAAAAATTATAAAGATAATATTAAAATGTTTGATAATTTATGTTTATTCTATAAATTAATTGATAATTGTTATGTAAATAATACTACAATTAAAGATATTTATTATCAAACTTTATGTTGTATTGAAGCATCATTTGAAAAAAAAAGAAGGGGGTCTGATTTCGAGACATCTCGAAATAATATTGAAGAATCACAATATGGATTAGCTATTAATACCTCAGAAAGAAATCTAGATATTTTAAAAGATTTTGGTCCAGCTTTTAATAATCCTCATTCATACTATGATGCACCAATTATAATAAATGGTATTAAGTATAGAATAAATACAGTGTGTTGTACAAATTCTATATTAATTCAACCTTTTAATGAATATGATATTGAAAATATTTATGAATATGATTATAATGAATTATATTTATATTTGAGAAATAAAAAAATAAAAACAATGGAAGTTAATTGGGTTATTAAAACATGTACTTGTACATAATATAAAATTATTCAAATTAAAAATGTAAAGATATGTTAATTTAAATATATGAATATAAAAGTATTATTTTATCTGAATTAATTTATTAAAAATGTAAAAAACGATATTCTTTTGCAATTATTTTAATATAACCAGTATAATTTGTTTTTGCAATAATTGAAAAATTCTGAACTTTACTGAAATCGATTATACCATTTGGTTGATTTAGTTCATATGATTTAGATATTGATTCTAAACTAATATTATATAATAAATAATCATTATCAAGTTTTTCACCTTGTAAATATGGTTTAACAATATTATAATATTTTTGTTCCATTGTGGGTGTTTTTTTAATTCCATCTATTTCAAATGTTAAACTTGATATTAAATCTGGTTTAGTAATAATAATATTATTTTTATAATTATTTTTAAAATATAAACTGAGTATTGATAATTTTAAAGAATGTCCAGTTGTCAAAGTATTAAGATTTTCATTAATATGGTCTAAATATTTTTCATCTAAATAAATTATATATTTAATATCATACTCTTTTAATAAGGGATGCTTATTTATTATTTGAACACGTTTTGTATTATTATTAATTTCACTTTGAACTAATTTAAAAATATAATAATTAATAACATTTGTATCACCATTAGAATATTTATTATAATTTATTAAATACTCATTATACCAAGAATCATATTCATTTATTGTATTATAATTATCATGTTTAACTACAATAAATAATTCTTTAACTCTTGATGATAATTGTAAATCAATTTTCTCATAATTATTATTAATAATAATTGTTTGATATGGATAAATATTTTCAATTAATTGATATTGAATTTGTTTTAAATAATTTTGTGGAATCATTGAATATTCATAAAAATATGTTAATGTTGGTTGTACAATTTTTGTTAATTTGTAATCATATAAATTAATTAATTTATAAATATCTTCTATATGAAATTTAATTTTAATTTTATCTAATAAGTATATTGGTAAATTATTTTTAACATAAAAGAAATTTAATGGTAAATATAAAATATAATCATTATTTTCTCTTTTAATTTTTGTTATTTTATAAAAATGTTCCTGTTTAAATTTATTAATATAATGACTATGTAATATTTTCATTGTATCATAATCTAATTTTTCAATAATTTTATCATCAATATAAAATTCAATTAATTTAAATAATTTAAGTGTTAAATTGTCAACCCATTCAATATCCATATATTGAATATTATTTGATGTTGTTGTTATAGAAGTTTTAGTAAAAGTATTAAATCCAATATTTTTATAACTATTATTATTTATGTATATTTGTGAAAATTTATAATATAAAATATATTTATTTTCTGTAATATTATTTATATAATTAAAATCATTAATTGAATTATTTAATAAAATATAAATATTATTATCATCAATCTGTTCATTTAATATGGCTTTATTATAAATATTATCAATTTCACTAATGGTTACTGAAGACTTAAATAAAAAATCATGTGTATATATGTCTATTATACCAACTGTAATAATATTATTAGATCCAATTATAATTTCATAATTATTTTTATTTTTTTGATTTAATATAATTTCTGTTTTTATAAAATCATTATTATTTTTTATATAAATATATTTATTAAATATAATATTAGAATTAGTTAAGTTAATTTTATAAAAGTAATTATATTTAAATTCTTCATTATTTTTATTAAAAATATTAATTTCGGGAATTAATGATGATTTATTAAAATAATTATTATTAAATAATTGATATACTGTATATAATTTTTCCGTACCTGTACCACTTTTATAGATAATTTTAATATTACCTTTTATAAATAACCCAGTTGTATATAAAATTAAACTTTCAGTAACTGATGAAAAATATTGTGATAAATTACGAATTGTATTATTATCACTTATTATTATTTCATTTTTAAATTCAATTTTAAATAATTTATAATATTGAGGGATACTAATAATACTATTTGTTAAATTATATTTTTCAATTAAATAATTAATATTTGAATCTGTTGTATATATATATAATAAATCATTATTAGTTTCAATATTAACAATATTATTATTAATATAATATGTATTATCTTTATTAAAAATAAAATCATTTGGTATAGTTATTGTAATATATGTATCATAATATGTAATATTATGTAATAAATATTGATACTTAATTAACAATATAATATTATTAATTTCTGTTTTATCATAATCATTATTAATATAAATATTTGTATATGTTTTAGTAATACTATTAATTCCCCCATTATAATTATCAAATGTTATAATAAAATTATTTTTGTTTTTACCAGTAAAATTATAATTTAATAAATATAAATATTTTTTTTGACTTATAATTTTATTAATTTCAAAATATTCAGATTGTCTTATTCTATATTGTTGTATTAATTCTGTGCTAATTGGATTATTATTTTTACTATGATAAATTTCAAATATTTTATTTTTTATAATTTTTACACTAATTATATTTAGTAAATCATTTGAATAAATATTTTTATTAAAATCTTTAATATTTATTTCTTTATCAACAATAATATGTGATAAATATAAATATTTATTTGTAATTGTTAAAATATCAAAAAATCGAATAATTCTATATAATCTATTTTTTCGAATATTTAATCGTGAATTTATATAAAACATATTATTTATATCATCTTCAAATACTTCATATAATTCATTTTCAAATAAAATAAAAGTATTTGTTGATTCTGCTAAAAATATATATTGTGAATAATCTTTTAGATTATCAAATATTGTTTTATTATTTTCAAATTTTACTGATTTAAATTTAAATAAATCAATAGTTTTAATAATTTTATTATCTTCACTTATATTATTTGAAACAACTGTTATATTAATTAAATTATTACTAGGTATAATTGAATTTACTATAATTTTTTCATTATTATAATATAATTCACTATCTGTTGATATTTTAGCTGTTGTATCAATTGTAATATTATATAATTGTCCAATATTATTATATTCAATAATATTATATTTATTATTAACAATAACAGATATATTATCAGTAATAATTTCATTTGTATAAAATTGAATACTATTACTATATATATAAGTTTTACTTATTGTAATATCATTTGCATTAATATTATCAATTATAATATCATTACTATTATCAATACTATCATGTGTATTATCATCAAATTTAATATTAATATTATACAAGTTATCAGAGATTATACTATTATTATTTTTTTGTTTATCATAAAAAAATCGATTTCTTTTATAAATATTAATTAAATAATAACTATCTATTGTATTAATATTATCTTGAAATTCATTGTTAAATAATCGATATTCATAATAATTAAATAAAAAATCACTTGTATCTCCATATGTATTATATTTATTAATATTATTTGATAAATGTAAATTATAAAAATTATTATTTAATTTATTTAATTCATTATCTGTATCATTTATAAAAGTATTAAAGTTTTTATTAATTAAAAATTTTAATCCATTGTTATATTTATGATTAAATAAATCATTATAATTATTATCAATTGACAATTTATATAATTTTAATTCTTTAATATATTTTATAATTTGATGAATATTAATTCCATTAAGTGTTGCATTGCCATTATTTATAAAATTTGAAAATTCATTATTTATAGTAATTATATTTCTCGAAATTGTAACAATATTATTATTATTTATTGTAATATCAAATGGTAAATAATATTTTCGACTTCCATCATTATTAAATAAAGAATCATTTTCTAATACTCCATTTATATATTTACGTAAATCACCATTATAAAAAGTCCAATAAGTATCAGTAATAACAGATGAATTTTCTTCAATTATACCATATGTAATCATTAATTGTGTTAATTGATCTGAATATGTTAAAATACCATTATAATTATCAGGAGGACACATTAATATAAAATTTTCTTTATCATTATTAAATAAATAATTAATAATACCAGAAGCAATAAAATCATTTAATAATATAGTATAATATGAATAAATTGTATTAAAAAAATTACTGAAATTAATATCACCTAATATTATATTATAATTTGATGCTAATGAAATAATTTGATTATTAAAACTAGTTATATCACCCATCCATAAATCGGGTGGATATAAAGTTAAAAATAAATTAATATTATTATCATCTAATATATAATCATATATTGCTTTTTTAATAATATTAAAATCAGTTGAATAAAAAGAAATAATTTCGTTAACATATTTATAATAATCAATATTAATAGAAGTTGAAATATTTGTTATTTTATTTGTTATTTTCCAACTTTCAGAAATATTTTTAATAATATTATCAATATTATTCCAAAATCGTTCTTGATTAATTAAATCTGTTAATTGTTCAAATATAAATATTTCTAATTGTTGTAATTCTAATAATAAAGAATAATAATTATCTTTAATCGAATATGTATTTTTTAAAAATGTTTCAATATATATAATTTCGTCATCTGTAAAATAACTATTTGTGGTGACTTGTTTTATAATAGATGTACCATTAAATTGAATACTTATATTATTAATATATTGAACTAAATTACTATTATATAAACTTAACATTGACCAATTTGCCCAAGGTTTAATATTATTAGTAATTACATTCATATTCATTTGATTATTATTTAATATTTTAAAATATGTTGGTATACTAGATGAAATTTCTTTATTAGGACAATAATAATAATTATTTGTATTATTAAAATAACGATATAATTGGTAATTTTTTCCTTTATTATCTATTGTATATTTAATATCATTATAATAATAATATTGATATTTTTCATTAATATCATATTTTAAATCTGATAATTCATCTTTTGTTGTTATTTTATATTTATCATTATTAATATTAATTGATGTAATATTATTTGTATTATTTAAATAATATTTATCATCAAAAATATTAAATGTAACATTTGTATTATTATTATTTTTAAATGATAAAAAGTAATTATTATTTTCTTGAGTTAAATTTAAATTATTAATAATTTTATATTGATTATAAATATCTTTATCAAATACTGAATTTAACTCATTATTTAATTTAATATTTTTATCATAATAACTAATTTTCTTAATAGGAAATGTTTTATGTATACTTAATTTTGAAATAGGAATTTCAATTAATTTATTACCATATATATATACACTATTTATACTAGTTAAATTTATTGTATATGTTGTTTCATCTAATTCATAAATATCATTATTATTATATAATTTTTGATGTTTAAATAATTGAAAAACTTCTGATGTCAATCCTATTTTATATTTCCATTTTTGTATTGATTGTATATATTCAGGTTTATTTAAAAATTGAACATTACCATAAATTATATAAATTAATTCTTTTCTATTTGTATTAATTTCTCTATTTAAAATTGGTTTAACTGGTAATAATAATATATAATTATTATTTGTAATTCTAATTGGTATTATTCTATGTAAATAAAATGTTGATCTTATAATATTTTCAAATTTATTATTACTTTTTATTTTAATCATATTATTTATAATTTCAATATCCACATAATGAATAAATCGTGTATTATGATCTGATATTTCTTCAATAATAATATTATCTGTAATAAATGTATTTAAATCTTCAACTGTTAAATATATTGAAAAAGAATCAGAACCAATTGATGAACCATTATTAGTTTCATTTAATCTTACATAATTTTCAATATAAAATTTTTTATTAGTATTATCCCATAACGTTGAATTATTCTTTAATTCAATCAATCTACTTGATTTAGTCACATATGTATATTTCATATTATAATTATATTTATCAACTAGATTATCAACATATCCAATATCCATATTATTAATATTATTATAAAATAATAAATTAAAATTAATAGGAATAATATCATTATTTAAATTTGTATATTTTATATTTGGATAATTATAAAAAAAGTTATTACTTAATCTCATATTATTTGAATTCAAATGAATATTATTAACATTACCTGCACTAAATATTACTTCATAATAATTTTTTATAACTAATGGAAATTGTACTATTGTTTTATTTATATATAATTTATTATTAATAATTTTAATTACTTTAAATATTACATTATCAACTAATATATTTTGATAAAAATAATATTTTAAATTTAAAAAATTATAATCAAAATTATTTGTAAAATAAATATAATCTTCATCACTATTTATAGATAATTTCATTTTAATTCCTATTTCTTCATTATATGCAAAACTACTAAATTTATCTAATTCTGTACTATTTTCGTCATTTAATTGAAAACTATTTGTAAAATCAGTATAAAGATTAATATTATTAAAATCAAAAACACCAGTTATACCAGAATAATTAATTGAAGTTGTTTTATTATTTGTAACTTTATAAATACTTCCACTTATATTAATAAAACCATTATCAATATCATTACAAATATTATTATTTATTATAATTCTTTGTTGTATAAAAGGATTAATTGGAACATAAACATTAATAATTATATTCGACCATATTTGAAAATTATTTTCAAAGGTAATAATATTTTTATTAATATTTGTTATAATAAAATTATAAACATTTGGTGAAGGTGGTATTGCATCTGTATTAATTTCATAAACTAGTCTCATTCCAATTTCTAATTTTATACGATTAATATCATAATACCAATTGCCATTATTATACATAATATTAATATAACTACCTTTTTGTAGTGAAAATATTTTTTCATCTAATGGTTGATTATTTCGATCATAATATTTTGCAGTATTATAATTTTCAATATAAAAATCACCATCAATCATAGTTGTATATTTTTTTAATTCAAAATTATATTTAATATAATTATCATTAATAAGATTTTTATTATAATTATAATAATTACTTATTTTTCCAAAAGATAAATAATTTGTTTTATAATGATTATATATATTTGTTGTATTTGTATAAAATAAATTAAATTCTTGTAAATTATTAGTTATATTTGATGAAATTAATTTACAAATAAAACTATTATAATAATCTGAAAAATAATTAACAATAACAATATAATTATTTATTTTTATTATTTCTCCTCTTTCTAATTGTGTACTATCTGTATATATATACATTGTATCATCAATTAAATTAAAACTAAAACTTTTATTTATAAAAATACCAGTAAATGGATAAATATATAAATCTGCATTTGTAAAATTAAGTGGATTATCTAATGTAATATAATAATTATTATTATTATTAGTAATATTAATAATATTACGATAATATAAATTATCATTATTTATAAAAATAAGTGGTAAATAATTATATTTAATATAATTAATTAATTCTGAATCAATCAAAACACTATTATTACCAACAGAATTAATAATTACATTTCCAAAATATTCCCAAATATTTAAATTTGATTTTATAAATTTATTTGTATTTGTTTTAATTAACCAATCGTTTGAAACAATATAATCATTACTTGTTATATTATTTAATTCACCAAAAGTACTCACTCCCTTATCATATAAAATAAAACTAGTTAAATTTATTTGTGTTTTTGTTATTAAATTATTTGTATTATATGTAAAATAGGTTGAATCAATACTATTAAATGTATGTATTCCACCATTAATACTAATTATTTTATTACTACTTATATTTAAATATAATGGTTCATTCATATAATTACCATCAACAAGTAAACAAGATGTCATATAGATATTAGAAATAATAAAATGTAATATAATCTGTTCTCTATTAATTATACCATCTATTGTGGTTCTATAAACATCAAATATAATATCATAAATAGTATCAGTTTCAAGAGTATCAGTAGTTATTATATTAATTGACCAAATTAAATTACTATTTTTAGTAATATTAACATATGAATTACCACAAATAACATTTAATATATTACTTGTATGAACAGATGAAAATACTAATTTACGTAAAAATATACTTGTACTTGAAACACTACTAGTTGGTAATATATACATTGAATCATATTCAATTGTTTCATCATTATTATAAAATCCATAATTATAATATGTTTCAATATTAGTAATTACAATTGGTCTTTTATATTGTATTAATCCAACATTAATATTAATATCTGTATATATATATGGTTTATCAGAGCAATATACAATAATATTTGAAGTATTATAAATAACTTTAAGAATATTATATTTAATATTATTTAATTCAATAATTTGGTTAATATCAATTGGAATATTAATATTATTTATTGTAATTGTATTATGATAAGGATCATAATAAACAGTAGTTGTATATAATTTTTTATTAATATATAAATCACTATAAATTATAGTATCTGGTTTATTATTATTATTACTATAATATAATAAATAATTACCATCTGCAATCGTAATATTATTAATATCTTTAACTTGAAATTCAATATTATTTACACATAACCATCTATTTTCATTTTCAATAAAATTAACATCAGATAATGGATTATAAATATTTATATTTTGATTTTCAACAATTAATGGTGGTAATAATGATGATTGTACTTGTATAATAGATAAAGGCATATCAATAATATTTTGAGTATAATAAGGAACTTTTAAAAAAGTATATCCAAGTAAATATATATTATCATTGTAATCTTGTTCTGGTATTTGTTCTTTTGTTAGTTTAATACTACCATCACTATAATAATCATATGAAGTATTTACAATATAATTTGTATAAGTTAATACATCTGAAATATAAATATTATAATTATTACTTTTAATAATATTTAAATTTAATATATTAAAATAACTAATAAAAGTGAAATTATTAATATTTCCAAATAATATTTTATTTTTAATATTATTAATAATTATATTATTGTCATCTAATGTTAATTTTAAATATATATTAATTGAGTTATTTAATAATAATTGTTTAGTTGATAATATTTCTAAATATGAACCATTAAATTTCCCATAACATATTATATTATTAATTTTAATATAATAATTATCTGTTGTATTAAAATATAAATTTAAATTATCACAACTAATTTTATTATAAAAAAATGTATTATATACAGTACATAAATATTCTTTAATGTTTATTGTAGGTGTCAATGATAAAACATTTGAATGAATACCATTTAATTCTAAAAAGTTAAAACTATTAATATCTTCATAATTAATATATTGTTCTGGTACTGAACTAGATTCAATTGCATAATTATAATTATTTCGTGGCATATAAAAAGTAATATTTTCCAATGTGTTATTATTTGTTAAAAATGTCATTTCAATATCATTACCACTATTTTTTATACTTAATGGATAATAAATTCCATTAATACCTTTATTAAAATCACTTGTTGGTGTACCTTGTACATAATATTGATAATTATTATCTGATAATCTATAATATAAAACATGATTATTTATAACAATAATATTTATATCTTCATTATATTTATTTTCTAATAATATTTTATTATCTTTAACTTTAATATAACCTAAAATATCATATTTACTTTTTTGAATTTGAGATTCAATAAAATGATTATTTGAATTAAAATAACTAATATCATCATTTGTTAATATAGTATTTTCAATTGTATTATTAATATTAATTTGACTATATTCTATATTTATTTTTTTATTTTCATAATAATGATCAAAAGTAATATCAGTATGAGATAAATTAAAATAATTATCAATTGATAAATCTAAAAATGGATTAGATGTATATAAATCAATTTTTGTTTTATTTATATTATATAATTTTTTAACATAATTATGATTCATTTCATCTTGAATTATAATATTATTATTATTATTTTGACTATTTACAATTTTATTAATTGATAAATTATTAATACAATATTTAATTTGATTTTTAATAAAAGTACTGGTATTTTCTAAATATTTATGAACATTATTACTAATTTTGATTTTACTATAATAAGACGCCCATGGTAATCTAGTTATTTTTTGTTTTGATCTATTTGTTCTTTTAAGTAAAATTTCTAAAATTGAAAATTCAGTTTCAAATGTAAAACCATTATGATCAGTATAACTATATAAATTAATATTAATTGGAGAATATATATCAAAATCAATTAGATTAAAATTTTCAAAATCTAATGTATATGTTTCAAAATATCCACCAGTTATATATTTATTTAATTTGATACAATTTTTATATATTTGAGAAACGGTTGAACCATAATCAATTGTATTATTTAATTGAAATAATTTTGATAAATATATTTTTGTATATTCATAATTAATATTTTCAATATTATCAATTATATATCCTTTCCATCCTGAAAAATATTTATTAAATTTATTAATAATAATAGTTTCAATATTATTAATATAATTTAAATTATTTAAATTAACAATATCAAATACTGCACTATGTATTTCATTTGGTCTTGATTTAAATATACCTGTTGAAGTATAATAATCAACATCTCTTAATATTTGTTCACTATTTGAGTCATATAAATTATAAATTAATTTATTATTCAAATAACTATATTGTGTACTAAAATATTCAGTTTTACTATTATCAATAACATTATGAAAAACATATAATGGTATATTATTATCTTGTGTTTGCATTTTTATTAACATTGGTTTTTGATAAAAATAATCTGTAATAATTAATGATGTATATGCATTTGTTAATGACCCATAATATGCCATATTTGGATAATATGTATTATCGAATACTTGTAATGTTAAATTTTCAATATTTAAATCACCAATATCATTATTAATTATTATAAATTTTATATAATTAGTTGTTATATCTTCAATTTTACAATTATATTTATAACTATTATTACTATTTATTTTATACGTATTTGTTGTTTTTAATATTGATATATTATTTGTATATGCTAATGATGTTTTACTTAAATATAAATATGGAAAAGAATGTAATAATGAATATTCACAATTAGTTAATGAATTTATTATTATTTCAGTAATTGGTAATTTAATAATATCTAAACATATTTCATCATACTTTTCAATATTTATTTTTAAATCAATTAATATATTTATATTTGATAAATCATAATATATACCATTTTCTGATAATACTACTTCACGTGTTTCAATATCATCAATAATTTCTTCAATATTTTGTTCTAATTCTTCAATATAAATGGCTCTACCTACATGTGGTTTATATTTAATAATAGCATATATATTTTTTATTAAACTTGGATTAATTTTTTTATTAATTTTAACATAATATTCAACATAATTATTATTAAAAACTGTATTATTTATTAATCTTATTACTTCAATAATATTAATATTTAAATTTAATTTTTGAGCAATTTGTTTTGATATATAATATTTATTTTCTCTATAATTCGAATCCCATATATATTGTACATCAGGTTGTGTTATAATATATGTTAATTTTATAATTGTATAATTTGGATTATTATATTTTGTTGTTAAATACATTTTATCATATACATTATCAATAATTGGTCCTGAATAATATATTTTTTTATTATCTATAAAATTATTTATATTTTTATGTTTATCATATAAAATATATCTATTTGTATTATTTCTTTTTCCAATATTTACTTCATTACGATTATGATGATAATATAATGGTATTTGTATAATTGTAACTTCTTTTAATGTAAAATTTAAAATATTATTATTAAATATATTAGACATATTAATATATAAAACTAAATATTGATCATTTAATTCATACTTATTAATATTATAATTTTTATTATTATATAATAATGAAAATTTTGTTAATGTTTCTTTAAAATAATAATAATTAAATTTTGATTTTAATATTTTAATACTTGTATTAGTTATTATTGTATTTTTTATTAATATATCATATTCTGTTACATTTTTATAATTATGAAATGCATCAGTTTCATCTCTTTCATTATATGTTGATCCAATTGATAAATTATTATTACTATGATAACCATAAGCAGTGACAGAACGTATTTTACATTCACTTAACATGTTATTATCAATTGCAAAATAACCAATAAAATGTCTTTTATTAAATAATTCATGAATACTTTCCTTAATATAATTTTTAGTCATCATTAATTGTGTATCAATATTATAATAAAATAAATGTCCTTTAAAATTACTATAAACTGAACTATTTAATTGTGGGTATTTAAAATGCCTATAAAAAAAATAAGAAACAAATTTATTATGTAAAAATCGAATAAATGTTTTATTATAAAATATATCATTTGATTTTATATCTTCAATAAACTCACGTAAACATAATAAATATATATTATATAAATCTTGTGGGTATTCATTAATATTATATAAATATTTATAATTATCAATATAATATTTTTTATCTTCATAAAAATCACTACCATCTCCATCAATATAATTAATTTCTAAACTTTCATCTGTTGAATTAAAACGATCTTTATAAACTTGTAACTCAATATAAAGTTCTTTTATTTGTTCAGATGTTAATTTTAATTTGTTAAATATTGAAGAAATTATATTTTCTGATAAATAATAACCTTCTTTAACTGAATAAAATAATGGTACATTATTATTATCATCATATTCTAAATTGTATAAATTATTTTTAATATTATTATTAAAATTATTTGAATTATGATTATCATTTATAATAAAATCTGCAATTGGTTCATTTTCTGTATTATCTGTTGTAAAAAATAATGCTATTTCTAATTGTAAATAATTTCCTGTTGGATCATCTAATATTATTTTATAATAATCACCACTTTTTGTTATTATACCTTGAATATGATCTTCTGTTCTAATTGTCATATTTGTTGAAATTTTAAAAGGTAATAATTGATTAATTAATGGTTCACCATTACTATCATTTACAAGTGTCCATTCTGGATAATATTTTTTTATCCAAGATGTATATGAAGTAGTATAATTATTTATATTTTGTATATAATTTATTCCATTATTATTTAAATTTGATAATATAAATTTATATTCATTTTCAATTTCAACAATATTATATTTTTTATAATAAGTTATTGTATTTTGTTTTTCAGAATATAAATTTAATAATGTATATTGTAAAACTAAACTATTTTTTACAATTGTATCTATTATAAATTGTAATAAATCTTTATTAAAACTATTATTATTATAAAATAAATATGATTTATAGCAATCATTATTACTTATAATTATCGAATCATTTAAATTATTTTTAATATTACTTAAAAATTCAAAATTATTAATATCAATATTTACAATATTTAGATCACTGTTATTTATAAAATTATTAAATAAATATTCTATTTCATTATTTATAATATTATGATATTTTGTTAAATCATCATAATGATTTATATGTTGATAATGTGTAAATAAAAATGATTTTATTTTATTTTCCATATAATTATCAAAACTATTTGGTAATAATAATGATTGATGATATTGTTTATTTTCTAAATTATTATTTAATAAATTTAAATAATATTTATCATAATTATTACTAAATGTCATAAATAAAGGTAATATTGTACTTATATATTTTATATTATTGAAACTTGCAAAAAATATATCTGTATCACCTGAAATATTATAACTAATTATATCATCAAAATATTTATCAATTTTTTTAAAATTAATTTTATTTAATTTATAATTAATATTATTTTTTAAAATAAATTCTGGTATTAAATAATATTTATTATTATTTAAAAATAAATAAGTTAAATGATTATCATATAATATTTTATTTATAACATTATTTTGTGTTGATACATTGGATTTTATTATATTTTCTTTAAACATTTGAAAATATGGTATTTTTATTTTAACATAATTATTTCCTAAATAATGAATATTATTTGGTATGTCAATAGTTATATTTTCATTCCATTTTATTTTTAATTCTTGTATTTTATCATATTTTTTATAAAATGGTTCAGTTTCAATATAATTCGAATGAAATAAAGATTCTGTCGCATTATTATTTTCAAAAGTCCCCAATTCTGTTATTATTGATGTCATTGTTAATATTAACAATTAATAGAATATTTCTTTTTATAAATATATTTAATGTATCAAATAAAAATAATTAGTTTAAATAATTGTCCATACTCTATGGCTGTTGAAGAATTATTAAAAAATATTAAAAATAAAATCATTCAAAGAGTTACTATTCACACAAAAAATAATTATAAAACAAATAAAATAAATACATTTCCACAAATTTATATTAAAAATAAAAATAAAACAATGCTTTTAGGAGGATATTCAGATATAAAGGAAATATATGATATTTTATCAAATCATAATAATTTAGATCAAATTATAAAATATTTGAAAAAAAAATATTCACATTTTGATAGAAAAATATTATTAAGAATAATTAAAATTTTTTATTAATTTTATATACGATCTAATCGTGTTTTATTACAAAATATTAGTTTTAATATAATATTAAATGCTTTGGGAGCTAAAATATTAAAATATATTTTTTATTCAAAAGGTCTTTAAAGATACAATATATGAATCATGATATTTTCACATTTTGATAGAAATAATTAAAATTTTTATTAGTCTTATATATACTATCTAGTCATATTTTATTAAAAAATATTAGTTTTAATATAATATTAAATGCCTTGGGAGCTAAAATATTAAAACATATTTTTTATTCAAAAGGTCCTTAAAGATACCTTTTGAATAATATTTTTATATTTTTATATTTTAAACTTGGATAGTTTATTTTTATCATTTTTAATTATATTTTCTTTTATTTCTTTTTTTATCCAATATTTTTTCATTTCTGGTGTCATAAATTTTATATATATATCGTCTCCCAAAAGCATGTCTATATATATATATAGATATTTAAACCATTTAATATCAATTTTTATAAAAATTGATATTAAATGGTTTAAATATATTATTTATTTATTATTTAATGTTTTTAGTAGATAAATACTATCATGATTCTAATACTATTGCGTGTCATCAAGATATTTTAAATAAAATATTAGATTCTTTTGATTCACATAAACAAATTTTTAATAATTTAAATACTATTTCTAAATCGAGAGAAGAAACAATTAAAACTTTGAATTTTTTAAAATATTCATCTTGGCAATATTCAAATTTCCAGCATTTACTTGTATATGGTCCTGAAGGTAATGGTAAAGAATTTATTGTTAAAAAATTATTAGATAAAATCTATGGTGAAAAGGGTACACGATTACAAGATATAGAATATACAATTAATAGTTATGGTAATACAAAAACAACAGTTGTAATTAAACAAAGTAAATACCATATTGTTATTAAACCCAATAATAATGGTTTTGATAAATATTTAATACAAGAAATATTACAAGAATATGCAAAAACAAATATATTAACTATTTGTAAAAATGTTAAATTATTTAAAACTGTTGTTATTGACAAGATTGATAATTTATCATATTATGCACAAGCAAGTTTAAGAAGAACTATGGAAAAATACGCAAATACGTGTAAATTTATTTTTATTAGTAATCAATTATCTAAAATTATTGAACCATTAAAAAGTCGTAGTTTATTAGTTCGTGTACCATTACCAAATAATATTCAAATGTTAAATATTATTTTAAATATTTCTAAACAAGAAAATATTGAATTATCTCAAAAAGATATTCAAAATATAATTTTAAATAGTGATAATAATATTAATCGAGTTATTTGGTTATTAGAGTATAAAAAAAATAATTTTGATAATATGAATAATTGGGAATCATATTTAGATGAATTAATAGATATTATATTTAAACCTATTCAAAATAATAATGATATTAAAGAATTAATTAAAACAATTAGAGAATATTTTTATATATTATATATTTCAAATATTAAATATAATATTATTATTAGAAAATTAATGTCAAAGATTATATTAAAAATTACAGATTATAATAAAATATATAATATTATAAATTTAACATCTAAATATGAAAATAGAGGCAGAGAAGGTTCACGTTATATTGTTCATATTGAAACATATATTTTAAATATTGTTAAAATTATAAATTTTTCTGGTTAAGTTTTATTTCTATATTATTATATAATGAGTTATATAGCTGATAAAATTAATTTATTACATAGTTATGTTTATTTACAAGAACATAATAATAATAAACTGAATATTATTAAATTAGATAAAATATCTATTAATGATATTAAAATTACACAAAATAGTGATAATTATAATGATGTTATTACCGAATTATTTTCTGGTAAAATGAAAGAAATTTATTTTAATAATAATATTTTAGTACTTAAAAGATATAATGATGATAATTTACCAATTTCTTTACATATTAGTGCATATGATGAAGATAAAGATAATGATAATATTGAGAATTTTAATAATAACGATTCATTAATATCTTATATTTTATCACAACTTGTTTTAAATGGTCAAACTAAAGGTATTTTATTACCAATTATTAATATTGATGTTAATTATCAACAAGTTCATGATGTTTTAACAAAATTTAGCGGTAATGATATATTTATGAAATCACAATTATTATCTATTAGAGTTAAAGAAAATTTTTTTAAATCAATGACACTGGATGAATATTTATCTTCAAATAAATGTGATTTAAAAAAATTATTATTTCAAGTAATACATACATTAGTTGTTATTAATAATAAATTTCCAAATTTTAGTCATAATAAATTAAAACCAAAAAATATTATGGTTTATCTTAAAAAAGATAATAATGGTTATGACAAATTTTCTTTTAAGAATACAGATTATTTTATTCCAGATAATAATTTTATTATTAAATTAACTAATTTTAATTATTCATCTATTCCTGGATATTTTAATACAGATAAACAAAATATTAATGATATTGAATATTTTATTAATAAACTAATTAAAATTATTGATTTTGAGCCTTGTGATGAAGAAACAGAAAAATTTATTAAATCAATATTAAAATCTAATAATCTTAATTTAATTGATTTAATTAATCATTCTTATTTTAATGAATATAAACAAAAAATAAAACTTAAAAATGAAAAAAATAATAATTATATTTATGGTACTAGACAAAATGGTGGTGGACAAAAATTTATAAAAAAATCATATATTTCACAAAAAAATACTCCATTTATTTCTAATGAAAATAGAAGAGTTTATGATATGAATAAAAAAAAGGTTAAAAAATCTCATCCACCACAAGTTCTTTCAAAAACAATTGAAACTGTTAATCCCCATTATAGACCAAAATTTAAATCTAAGAGTCTTAGTGGTGAAACACATTATGTTCCACAAGGTAAAATACATCGAATGAAAAAACCTAACCAAAATAATTCACAATCATCTAATAGTTCTAATATATCACCTAATAATTCTGATAAATCATCTAATAGTTCTGATAAATCATCTAATAATATTAAAAAATCATATAATAATAAATATAAAAATAAATATGATTCATCACATTCAAACTCGTCAAAATCAAATGATAATAGTATGTCTATTAGAAAACCACATTATGATAAATCTGAAAATAAATATGATTCATCACATTCAAACTCTCCAAAATCAAATGATAATAGTATGTCTATTAGAAAACCACATTATGATAAATATGAAAATAAATATGATTCATCACATTCAAACTCTTCAAAAAAAACATATCATGAAATAAAACCAAAATATAAACCAAATATTACTGAGGTACCAACTATTAAAGAAACAACAACTTACCAACCACCAATGAT
>Ga0209054_1000585_pt1 | contig 23450 bp, 25 predicted proteins | sample SaaInlV_DNA_200m_FD_184689 | JGI IMG/M metagenome (GOLD analysis project Ga0209054, IMG submission 184689) | Marine microbial communities from expanding oxygen minimum zones in the Saanich Inlet - SI075_LV_DNA_200m (SPAdes) (version 2) | ecosystem: Environmental > Aquatic > Marine > Unclassified... | reverse complement strand
TGAGTTTGAATACTTGGAGAATACAATTCCTGTACGATTGTTGCTTTACTACTTTCATCTGCAAAAATTATATTTCTTGAAATTGTAGAATGGCCATCTTCAGATAGACAAGTTAAGAAATGAATTGGTTTATCGACAATCAAATTACGTGGGATGTGAATGAATATGCCTGAATTAAAGGCTGCATTGTTTAGTGCAGTAAATCTATCTTCTTCAGATTTTGAAGCCTCTAGTGCTTTTTTTACTAGTTCAGAATTATTTTCTATAGCATCAGAAATTGAAGAAATTACTAATCCTTTTGATTTTAATTCATCAGGAAGATTGATTTTGTGAATATTTGTTCCAATTTGAATAATACATATTTCATTTTCTAGTTCACCTAATCGTTTTGTCAGGAAACTAGGAATGGTATCTGTAGTGGATGTGGAAAGAGATACTTTTTCTGGATCCATTTTTTTTGCATCAGTGTATTTATTATAAAGTGGGGATATTTCCATTGGCAAACGATCATAGACAGATAGTGAATTTTTTCTATAATCTTTTAGCCAATCAGGTTCATTTCTAGATGAAGAAATTTCATCAATGTGACTTGTGTTAAGTTTTGAAAGAAGTTCTTGAGACATGATTAATCGAAATTAGTTTTGGGAAATTTATCCCACTGAATCATCCATTTCTAGTTTAATGAGTCTATTTAATTCAACAGCATATTCCATTGGTAATTCTTTTGTGAATGGTTCCATGAAGCCATTAACAATTAGAGATAGTGATTCTTCTTCTGTAAATCCTCTAGTCATTAGATAGAAAATTTGTTCATCGCCTATTTTACCAACAGTTGCCTCGTGAGTAATTGTTGCGTCTTCTTGGTTAATTTCCATGTAAGGATAAGTATCAGTTTTTGATGTGTCATCTAATAGTAATGCATCACATCTTACAGTTGATTTTACACCAGTAGCACCCTTTGCCACATTTAGCATTCCTCGGTAAGTAGAACGACCATCCAATCTGCTTACAGATTTTGATGTAACTTTAGAAGTAGTATTTGGTGCCAAGTGAACCATTTTTGCACCTGTATCTTGATGTTGTCCCTTACCAGCAAAGGCAATAGATAGTGTTTCCCCATATGCTCTTTCACCCATAAGATATACTCCAGGATATTTCATAGTTAGTTTACTACCAATGTTTCCATCAATCCACTCAACTGTTGCACCTTCATATGCATAAGCACGTTTAGTTACAAGATTGTAAACATCACTACTCCAATTTTGGATTGTAGTGTATCTTAATTTTGCATCTTTGTGTGCAACTAGTTCAACAACTGCAGAGTGGAGAGATTCAGATGAATAAACAGGAGCAGTGCATCCTTCAATGTAATGTACTTCTGCACCTTCATCTACAATGATTAATGTTCTTTCAAATTGACCAATATTTTCTGCATTAATTCTAAAGTATGCTTGTAAAGGCATGTCGATGTGAACGCCCTTTGGAACATAGATAAATGAACCACCACTCCAAACTGCACTGTTTAATGCTGCAAATTTGTTATCCTCTGGAGGAATGATTTTACCGAAATACTTTTTGAATAATTCAGGGTGATCAATTAAAGCTTGATCAGTGTCTAAAAATAAAACACCTTGTTTTGCTAAATCTTCTCTTAAACTATGATAAACAACTTCAGACTCATATTGTGCACCAACTCCAGCCAAGAATTTCTTTTCAGCTTCTGGAATTCCAAGTTTGTCAAATGTTTTCTTTACATTTTCTGGTACATCATCCCAATTCTTTTCTACCTTATCAGATGCTTTGGCATAATAGTAAATATTTTGGAAATCAATAACACTTAGATCACCACCCCAAGTTGGCATTGGTTTTTTCATGAAAATTTCATAAGAACGTAATCTAAAATCAAGCATCCATTGTGGCTCATTTTTCATTTTACTGATTTCAATGACAGTATCTTTTGTCAGGCCTTTCTTACTAAGATGAACATACATCTCAGTTGAGTCTTTGAAATCATACTGTGAATAATCCATATCAAGATTTTCAGTAGCCATGCAGAAAATAACCCCGTTATATTATAAATACATGAGGAAAAATAGGCATAGCTAAATAGCTTGAGCTAAAATTTTAAAACGCTAAACAAACTTGAGTGTGAAGTAGAGAATTGGAAATAAAATCATTAGTTCAAAGCTGAAATATTTGCAGATTCTCTTAATCCTGAAAGATATGCACCATTAATAGTTGCAAGATAATCAACATAGGAGGGTTTTTGGAATTAGTAATTATTCCATAGTCAAGACATCATTCAAAGTATCAAATGCACCTGCAACAGTATGTATTTCAGATACAACAAAAGGAACGTCAAATTTCGTTAGTTCTTCTGATGTAAAAGTGCCAATTGATATCAGAGAAACTTGTGAGAGGTTGTTTTGCAGTTCTTCTTTAGAATAGTCTTTTGACATAATTTCAAAGAATCCACGAACAGATGATGCACTAGTGAAGATTACACCATGTACTTTGTTTTGAGAAAACAGTTCACGAAATCCGTTCCACTGTGTTGTGTCTTTGAATACACACACGTTATACAGGTGGAGCTCTACAACATCAATGCCAATTTTGTTTAGCAGTTCCTTAAGAAAAGAGTTTGATGCACCACTGCGCGGGATAATTGCTTTTTTTCCAACTGCATTGATTTGTGAGAATTCTTCCCCGACACCAATTGATGAGTGATTCTCAGGCTCATGATTTACTTTGATTCCATAGGATTCTAGTGTTGCAGAAGTCTTTGGGCCAACTGACATTACGATTGTGTTTGCAACAACTAGCTGTAATTGCTCAAACTTGCCAATATTTTTTGCAGTATCAAATAATATTTTTACAGCCTTTGAGCTTAGAAAAACAGAATAATCAGGATTTGATGTTTCAACTAAATCTAAAAACTCATCAACAATTTTTTCACCCTTACTAACAAGTTCTATTGTAGGCAATGCCATAGGAGTTGCATTGTTTTGTTCTGCAAGTGAGATAAACTCTGCAGCATCATCTTTTGAGCGGGTAATTGCTATAGTTTTTCCATCAAGCATTATTTCCAACCTAGAGTATCTGACAAATCAACAACTTTGCCAATTATAATATTTGTAGGAGGAGTAATTTTATTTTCTTTGACTTTTTTTGCAATGTTTGTAACTGTTCCTTTGATCATTTTTTGTTTAGGAGTAGTACCGTTTTGAATTACAGCTACAGGTGTTTTCTTATCTAGTCCACCTGCAATGAGTTGCTTACAGATTACATCAATTCTAGATAATCCCATCATGATTACTATGGTGTCAACTGATTTTGCCAGTCTTTTCCATTTTACAATTTCTGCTTTCTTTTCAGGATCCTCATGTCCAGTTACAAAAACTACTGATGAGGCATATTTTCTATGAGTTAATGGAATTCCAGCATATGTGGCTGAACCAATTCCAGAAGTGATTCCAGGTACAATTTCATATTTTACATTGTTTTCTTTAAGAAATTCTGCCTCTTCACCACCACGTCCAAAGATTATTGGATCTCCACCCTTTAGTCTAACAACATTTTTTTTAGATTTTGCATGAATCACCATCAAATCATTAGTGGTGTTTTGATGGGTTGTATCATCACCTACTGCACGTCCAACATAGACTTTTTCAGTCTTTTTTGGAATCATTGAAATTATTTTCTTACTTACCAATCGATCATAAAGTACAACATCTGCTTTTTGGAGTAGTTCTACTGCACGTAGTGTGATTAGTTTACTATCTCCAGGTCCTGCTCCTACAAGATACACTTTACCACTCATGTTTTATTCCATTCCTCCACTTTTTCCCTCCAATTTAATGCAAGATCATTTACTCCTTTCTCACGTAGTTCTTCACCAGCACCTTTGCCAATAGAGTAAGGATCATCTTTGTCCCCAGTTTTTGTTACGTGAATTGATTTTTTACCATCAACAGAAAATGCAACTACATCAAGTGTTATTTCTGAACCATTAGATTTTGCATATGCGCCAATTGGGAATCGACATCCAGAATCAACAAAATCAGATAATGCGCGTTCTGCCTCAATTTCTAATCGAGAAGTAGAATCTTCAATTTTTTTTAACATTGAAATTGTTTGAGTGTCATCTTCTCTAGTTACAATAGCAATTGCCCCCTGACCAGGAGAAGGTGAAAAATCATTTATGGATAGTGGACTGTATTTTACATCAACTCCTAATCGTGAAATTCCAGCTTGTGCTAATACGATACCATCATAATTTTCTCCAGATACTTTTTTAATTCTAGTTTCTATATTCCCACGAATTGGTTTAACTGTTACATCAGGTCTCTTTCTACTTACTTGAACTGCACGACGCAAAGAACTAGTTCCAATTATCGAATCAGGTGAAATATCATCTAGTGAAGAGCCATCTGAAGAAATAAAGACATCATTTACCACTTCACGTTTTGGAATACATGCCAAAATAAGACCATCATCTAACTCAGAGGGAACATCTTTGAGACTATGTACTGCAAAATCAACTTCTTTTTGGGCAACTGCTCTATCAATTTCTTTTTCAAAAATTCCTTTTTGATCAATCGTAAATAATGGTCTAGTATCAGTATCACCCTTTGTTGTTATAGTTTTAATTTCATATTCTAAATCAGGATTTACTTTTTTTAGTTCTGAGATTACCCAGTTTGTCTGAGCTACAGATAATTGACTTCCTCTTGCACCAACTAGATATTTCATTTTTTCACCGATTTTAGTGCAGTATGATATGCGTCAAGTGTTTTGTTTAGGTCATTTTCTGTATGTGCATCAGACAAAAATACAACCTCAAACTGGGAAGGTGCAATGAAAATGCCTTGTTTTAGGAGAGATTGGAATAGTTTTTGGAATTTCTTTCCATTTGCATTTTTTGAGGTTTCATAGTTTGTCACAGGCTTGTTTGTAAAGAAAATTTGGAACATTGATGCTGTAAAATTGATTTGGTGAGGGATTTTCATGTCAGTTGCCATATCATCAAGGGCAGTAGCAAATAACAGATTGAATCTCTCAAGTTTGGAATAGAGTTTGTTTTTGAGTTTGTTTATAGTTTTAATTGAACTAATGGCAGCTGCGACAGATATAGGATTACCAGCAAAGGTGCTTGCCTGATACACTTTACCTCCAGGAGAAAGTAAATCCATGATTTCTTTTTTACCACCAACTGCTGCAATAGTAAATCCATTGGATAATGCTTTAGCTAGAGTAGTAATGTCAGGTTTAATTCCAAAATGTTCTTGTGCACCACCTGGTGCAACTCTGAATCCAGTTACCACTTCATCAAAAATTAATGGTATATTATTTTGTTTGGTGATTTTTCGCAAGTCATGTAAAAAATTCTTTTCAGGTAAAATTAATCCCATGTTGGCTAGTATTGGTTCAACAATAACTCCAGCAATATCTTTATTTTTCTTTATGGTTTTTTCTAAATCTTCAATGTTGTTGTACTGAACTACCAAAGTATTTTTTGAGACTTCATCTAATCCACCATCTGAAACAGATATTCCATTATGTGCAGAACCAGATCCTGCTTTTACTAAAACAGAGTCATGAGATCCATGGTAACATCCTTCAAATTTAATTATCTTTTTCTTTTTTGTATATCCACGTGCAAGTCTGATTGCAGTCATTGTAGCTTCACCGCCAGTGTTTACCAATCTTACTTTGTCAACAGATGGGAAGTTACCAATGATTAGTTTTGATAATTCAATTTCTGATTCTGTTGGAGTACAGTACAAAGTACCTCGTGAGAGTTGCTTTGATACAGAATCAATGATTTCTTTTCTTCTGTGTCCTAAAAGTAGCGCACCATAACCATTACAAAAATCAATTAATCGTTTATTGTCTGCATTCCAAATGTATGCACCATTAGCTTTTTTTGTAAAAAACGGATATGGCTCAAAATATCTAACAGGGCTATTAACCCCAGAAGGAATTACTTTTTTAGCACTATTGAATAATTTTTTGGAATTAGACATTAGTCATGTGTAATTTGGGTCATTATTATTCGTAATTTGAGGTCCTTTGGGCTCGAAATTTGCCTCGAAATGCAAATGCTGCAATAATTGTTCCAATAAAGGGAGCACTCCAATACAGCCACAGATCACTCAAAGTACCAGACATCAATGCAGGGGCAAGGGCTCTTGCAGGATTCATAGAAGCACCAGAGATAAAGGCTAAAAATAAAATATCTAATCCAACTATCCCACCAATAGCTACACCGCTAAATCCTCTTAGTCCTTTTGTGTACACAACATAAAAAATTACACCCATGAGCATTGCAGATGCAATAACTTCTACTGAGAATATTAAAAATATTGAGAAATCATAGTTTGGTGCATTGGTACCAAGATTTGCACCATCTCCAATAAATTGTAAAACAAACATAGAGCCTAAAAATGCACCAATGATTTCGGCTGTAAAATAATATACGACTTGAAGTTTTGTTATATGTCCTGTAATGTAATAACCAACAGTTACTGCAGGATTAAAATGAGCCAGAGAAATCTTTCCAAAAGAGTATACACCAATTAATAATGCAATAAATGGTGCAAGAGCTGCAAATGGAATTCCTAATTCACCATTAAAAAATTCAGCATCATAAACAATTGAACCAGTTGCAAAAACTACAAGGATAAAAGTTCCAATTAATTCCACAGTAAAAATTTGTAAATTAGAATACGTCATGATTATTTCTCAAATGAATCAATCAGAATCAGAATTTTATGTTTAATTTGATCACGAATAATTCTTACTTGTTCTATTGATTTTTCCTTAGGATCAGATATATTCCAATCAAGTACATCGTTTACAAATAATGTGGGACAAGATTCCTTATCCATACATCCCATGTTTACAGTTTTAGAGGAATTAGTTATCATAGAATCAGATAATTCTTTTGGGAATTGTGCAGTCATGTCAATTCCAATTTCTTTCATCACTTGAATTGCCAAAGGGTTTAGTTTGAAGGAAGGAGATGTTCCAGCACTTACTGCATCAAATTTATCTCCAGCATATTTTTTAAAAAATGCCTCAGCCATTTGACTGCGACCAGCATTTTCTACACATACAAATAAGATGTTTTTAGGCATGAATTAGCATAAATATTAGTTCATATAAATATAGATTGATATGAATGGGCTCAGTCTTTTAAAATGTATTTGTGATGAAACAAGATTTGAAATTTTAGAATCATTACAAAAAGACAAAGAATTGTGTGTTAATGATTTTGTAAAGAAATTAAATAAAGATCAACCGCTAGTGTCACATCATTTAAAGACATTAAAAAAATGCGGGATTGTTAAATCAAGAGATGAGGGCAAAAGAGCAATGTATTCAATATCAAACAAACAATTATCAGAACTAATATCAAGTGTCACAAAAACAAGTAAGAAAATTCCAATTTTATGTAATGATGAAAAATGTTGCTAGAATTTTTCAGTCCTAACTACGCCAACATCACTAACATAAAGAACAATAGCAAAATCAGTAAATAGAGTTCTAGAGATTTCCTCAATTACATCAGATAGTTTTTCTTCACGCATTATTACTTCAACTTTAACATTTTTTTCAATCTGAAGTCCTTGACCACGTAAACCACGTGCGCCATTTCCATCCACCTCATATGAGGTATAACCTGTGATTTCATGTTTTTTTAAAATCTCAATAATATTTTTTTGTGCAAGAATCTCACATGTGATTGTAAGTAATTTTACAGTGTAGAGTTTCATGTTAATCCATCAGAGACATAATTGAATAAGTCTATCGATCCATCACCATGAACTAAAGTTGAAACAGCAAACATGATTGGAAGTAATACGATAATGTTGTAAGGGAATGTAATTCCTAATGCAGATGTAATGTAAAGGCTAGGGTTAGCTTGAGGGATTGCATGTCGCAAAACAGCAGGTGCTGCAATAAATGATGCACTGGCCAAGAGTAATCCAAACATAACTGCACCACCTAAACTCAATCCCATCACAGTTGCAACTAACACACCTATAATTCCATTAAACGTAGGCATGATTATAGAAAATGCAATAAGAAAAACACCCACTTTTTTGATATCACCCAACCTTTGTCCTGCAATTATCCCCATCTCAATCATAAAAATTACAATAGCACCAGTAAACATTTCATCAAATACAATTTGTATAGAACTAAAGCCATCTTCGCCAATGATGTAGCCAATCACAATACTTCCAAGTAAAATTACTATAGCTTTTCCAGTAACTGATTCATGTAATACTTGAGAGAGTTTTGTTTTAGTTCCTTGAAGTCCAACATCAATATCAGAAGTATCATCGGTGGTAAAAGATTGTTTTTTAGCACGAATCTGTTTTGCAACTGCCATATTTGTCAAAAATATTGCCAAGATAAAAGCAACCGGCTCTAACACTGCCAAGATAGCTGCCAGATATCCTTCTGATGAAACACCTTGATTTTTGAGAAAAGATAAACCTACAGAAAAAGTTACAGCACCAACTGCACCATAAGTTGATGCCAATGCATAAGAATCAAAGATATTGAATTTACCTAATCTTCTTAAAATTTGATAGTGGTTTAAAGTAAACAGCAACGAAAGACCGATTGCAACTAACATTGGGATTAACATATTTTCAAATCCAGTGTTTCTCATCTCTATTCCACCATGAAGTCCAATGGCTGCAAGAAGATAGATTGGTAAAAATTCAGAAATAGCTTCAGGGATTTTCAAATCAGATTTTATTCTAGCTGCAATTATTCCAAACAAGAAAAATAGAATTATCGGGGTAAGAAGATTAGATTGAATTAATTGTAATATGTCCATTTGAATGAATCAAAAAAAATTTGCTGGAATAAAAATCAAACAAACAGATGAATCAGATAAGTAAATCCAATTCCCATGGCAGCAGCACCAGGGATTGTGATTATCCATGAAAATACGATTTGTCTACTTACCTTCCAGCGTACAGCTCGTTTTCGTCTGGCAGCACCTGCACCCATAATTGTGCCTGTGATAGCATGAGTAGTACTTGCAGGAATTCCAAATATTGCAAATACTGCCAACATCAAACCACCGCCAGTTTCTGCAGCAAATCCTTGATAGGGCCTTAATCTTGTAATTTTTACACCAAGTGTTTTGATAACTTTGTAACCACCAAAGAAAGTACCCAATCCCATTGCAGTGGCAGCAGCAAAGATTACCCATAGCGGCATTTCAAGTTCCGGAATCATTCCTGCTGAGAACAAAATTAAGACAATAATACCCATCGTTTTTTGCCCATCATTTGCACCATGAGTTAGTGCAAACCAAGCTGAAGAAATTATTTGTAATCTACCAAATGTTTTGTTAACAGGTGCGGGTCTACGACTTGCAAATATTGTAATGATTAATCCAGTTAGCAATAGGCCAAAAATTATTCCACCTATTGGGGCAATTACAATTCCTGCAAAGACTTTGGTTAGACCACCAAAAACTAATTTTTCAAATCCCAATCCCATAATACCAGCACCCATAATTGCACCAACTAGAGAATGACTGTTAGAAATAGGTAATCCAAAATAAGTACAAAGAGTACTCCATCCAATTGCACCAGCAAGTCCACCAACAATCATGTAAACTGTAATATCATCAGGACTAACAATTCCTTTAGCTATAGTAGTAGCTACGGCTACACCAAAAACAAAAGGGCCAATAAAATTCATAGATGCAGATAGAGCTACAGCATGAATTGGTTTTAGAACGCGTGTTCCAATAACTGTAGCAACAGAATTTGCAGAGTCATTAAATCCATTTACAAAATCAAAGATTAACGCAACTATTATTGCACCTATTGCTATCTCTAACATCTAATCATCTCAGGTATATTTTAAAACGATATCTTCAATGACATCTGCAACATCTACACATCTATCAGATGCAGTCTCCATTGTTTCATAGATATCTTTTAGTTTGATGATTTTAATTGCATCATCAGTTTCAAAGAGTTCTTTGATAGCTTCTCTATACAAATCATCTACGGTATGTTCAATATCACTAGTGTTTCTACAATGTTGAATCATATCTTCAGGATTTTTGATTTTCTGCAATTTTGAAATCATATACTCTACTTCTTTTGTAGCCTTGACTAATTCCTCAGCTATTTTTTCAGTGTATGGTGGCGGAGTAGTGATTTTATAGCTATACACTCTTGCAGCAATTCCATCCATGAAGTCAATTACATCATCAATTTTTGATGCAATTCTTTGCATATCTTCACGATCTAATGGAGTGATGAAGGTCTTGTTTAATTCGGAAAATATATCACGTGTTAAAACATCGGCTTCAGTTTCAAGTTCATGAATTTTTTTAACTTGTTCTGTATTGTTTAGATCGGAGAATAAAACCACTACGGCCTCAGAGGTTTCAACTGCTTTTTTTGCTAAATTATCAAGAATCGTTAAGAGTTCTTTTTCATTGGATTTTATCCATGACAACCATTGTCCCATGATTCATCAGACGAAAAATCAGTGATAAGGATAATGAACGTGTTGTATAGTGGACTATATAGAAACAGTTTCAGAAAATAGAGTTAGAAATGATCGGAAGTATAAAAAATAATCATGAAATAAAATAGAAAGAAGGCGGAAATTATTTTTGCATTGTAAATTCAGAGGCCCATCGGTCGGTATTTCTTAGATCCTTAGTACTCTCTGTATTTGCTTGTGGGACACTAAACATTGTATCATATGCGGGATTGTTTGGATGATACCCTTGGCATTCAAGATCAAATAGGTTTTCTAATGAGAATTTATTTTTCACATAACTTTCTTCTTTGTTAGCCTCAATATCTATATCATAGTTTGTCACTCTACAATTGACATAATTGAATCCACGAATCATTTCACCATTAGAAACAATATCTACATCAACATCTACAAGAGTCCTATACTGAGTACCACCAACATTTTGAGTTTTTAGATTATCATTATCCACATAGTTGTAAAGTAGGGGATAATCTCCAACTATTCCTCTTAATTCTAAAGTAGGATATGCTGCTTTTCTTGTAAACTCTGATGGAATTTTTCCAGTAGATTTTGATTGTGTACTTCCAAAGGTGTATTCTGTTGCAGTAAGCACTTCACTTTGCTTAAACATGGAAAATTCCACAGTTTCAATACCATCTGCAAAAGTGAATGTTGTAAAAACATCTAATCCTTTGTCAGTGTTTTGTATTGGTTCCACATATTCATTTGAAATGTAACGGGATTTCCAGTCATTGCCTCCAAGTTCATCATAATGTGGATTAATCGGAGACACTCCTGCACAAGTAAATCCAAATTGATTAACAATTACAAATCCACTTTTTCCAGTGAACCCCTCTTCTTTGTCTGTTTGAGTACTAATTTTAGCATCACTTATGATACAATCTCTAAATTCAAGTCCTCTAATCACATCTTTACCATTAGTAAATTCTACTAGAGCATCAAAATCAAGATTAGATGTCGAACCAATTCCCGATACTTCTCTTGAATTATCAATGGCACGATATAACAATGGGTAGTAATCTAAAACACCTTCTACTGAAAATTCAGGAGTGTTTGGATTTTCCTCATAAGCTGAAACTAGATTAAAAACAGGGAATTCTATTTTTTCAGCCCCTTCATCAAAGACAAATATGACAGATGTTTTCATCCCGTTAGCAAAAATAAATCCAGATTCACCAAAATCAGTTATAGATTCAGTAGGTACTAGAAATTCATTGTCGATGTTTATTCCACTACAAATAAAGTCAATCTTATCAACAACTGCAAAACCAATTTCTTTGAAATAACTTTCAAAATCATCACTATCAAGAGTTTCAATTTGATAATTATCAACTCTACAATTGTTGTAATTCAAAGAGACTATAGATTCATCATTTTTAATAAAATTAGCGGCAATATCAAAATATTTCATTTGATAGTCAAAGGCATTATTTGAATAACGGTATTTGTATGCCTCATCCATTGCTTCATGTAATAGGGGTGATTTAGTGACAACTCCTTCTACAGAAAATGAAACTCCATTGTTATCAGCAAGGTTTTCAGTCATTTCAAATACAGGAAATTCATGTGTTTCTATTCCATCTCTAAATACAAATGTCAATACAGGTGTAACATCACCTATCATGTTGTAACTATCATTTTCTTCAGCAAATACATTTGAAATACCTACAGAGAATAATGCAAGCATAGTAACAATACTAAACAGTACAATATTTTGTGCGTTTTTGTAAGTCATTACAATTCAACAAAAAATTTCACCTATAAGATATGTCATCATTTTCTATCTTTAGAACATAGATATGGATAGATCACATGGAACTATATAGGAAAATAAATTTAAGATTAATTTAATTATTTATTCACAATTTACAATTAGATCATTTGAAGAATCATAGCAATTATCATTTTCAGAACCACCATCAATCACATCCATTCCAGATTGACCATAAATTACATCATATCCAGATTGTCCTTTGAGGATATCATTTCCAGCATCACCAGTGATGGTATCATATCCATCATTTCCATAAACAATATCATCACCATCACCACCAAAAATACAGTCATTTCCATCCAAACCACTTAGAATATCATTGCCAGCAAATCCAAATATCAAATCATCAGATGATGTACCCTGAAGAATATCATCATTGATTGTGCCTGTAATCAGATTATAATCAGAATAAACATTCCCACATGCGTTTATTGTAATAGTTTGAAATGCTTCAGCAGTATTTCCAGCATTATCAAATGCAATCCACGTAACTTTGTTGACACCCAAAGAAAATGATTCAGGAGCATTATTCAAAATTGCTTTTATTCCACTATCAGAATCAGATGCAATTGCATCACCAATAGAAACTGCAGTGTAAAGATTAGTTGCATCTAAAATTAAATCACTAGGAGCCATGATAGTAGGATCAATTACATCAGATGAGAAATCTTCAATGATTTCAGGAGCAATAATTTCAATCTCTTCAACAATTGACGGCTCTACATAAAACGGGGTTTCAAAAGAGTATATTTTATGAGAAGCAGAATCAACAATTAACAATTCTCCATTAACTCCTAATGTAACATCAGTAAGAGTTGTGAATGTTTGTTGATATGGTCCAAGTCGTTCAAAAATATTTAAAGATAAATCACCATCTTGTTCAAGATGTAAAATTTTATTATTTGCAGAATTTACAATAAACATTTTCCCTTCAGAATCAACAGTTATTCCTTCAGGAGAAAAAACATAATTCATACCACGAAAAGGCATAGACTTTATCAAATAACCATTAGAATCAAATTTTTCAACCTTACGATTTCCTTTATCTGTAACATAGATATCACCATTATCATCAGTATCAATTCCTATAGCAGTAAGAAACTGACCAGCACCCATGCCACTAGAACCAAAAGACAAAACAAAATCCCCATCAGAAGTGAATTTTTGAATTCTTTGATTTCCAGTATCTACAACATAAACATAGTTATCAGAATCAACTGTTATGCCGTATGGGTATTTGAATTCACCATTATGGGCACCATAACTTCCCCATTGGGTAACAAAAGTTCCATCAAGTAAGAATTTTTGAACTGTGTGTAAATCATGGTCTGCAACATAAACAAAATCATCACGTACTGCAATTCCAGAAGGGTAGTGAAATTCTCCATCCAAATAACCACTTCCACCCCAAGCGGAAACAAATTCTCCACTACTAGAAAATATTTGAACTCGTTTATTTCCTAAATCAGTGACATAGGAATTTCCATCATCATCTACTGCAATAAATTGAGGAAATGAAAAATGGCCAGGGGCCATAATTCCAAATTCACCAAATTCAGAAAGAGGATCATAATCTCCAAGTGCAAAAGAAGATTGAACAGCAGAAATAGATAGTAAGACTAAAGATAAAGTCAAAACAACAGGCAGTATACTTGACAACATATGGTCATTTCAGAATTTTGGTTTGATCATCAAAGTGAATAATTGTTAGATTTTTTGTCAACTTTATCTCAAAATGGTTTGTTTACTTCACGCGTAAACACATAGCTTGCAAGCCCAATCATCACAAGTACAAATGCGATTAGTACTCCAAGACTAAGTAGAATAGGAATACCACCCTCAGAAACGCCAGTCATTAATTCTCTCACCAACAAAATTGTGTAAGTGACTGGATTTAGTTTTGCAATAACTGCAAGCCAGTTAGGTAATAATTCCAATGGGAATAGTGCAGGACTCAGCATAAACAGAGGCATTCCAAGAAAATTTATCATTCCCCAAAAAGTTTCTTGAGATTTTGCAGTAGCTGCAATCATTACAGAAATACCTGAAAACCCCAAGGAGAATAAAATTACAATTACCATAATGGGTGCAATCATTATAGGATTAGAAAACCTAACACCAATTGCCAAAGCAATTCCAATAATCAAACTAGCTTGTAATGCAGCAATCAAAGAAATTGCAGACATTTTTCCCAGAGCAATAGAAGAACGAGAAATTGGAGATGTCAAAGCCTTGTTCATAAAACCATAACGTCTATCCCACAACGTATTGACACCGCCAAAAATACTAGTAAAAATGGCAGTAAGAATTATCACTCCTGGCGCCATAAATTCAATATACTCTCCTGCAAATCCAACTGATTGAATTAACGGTTGAGTTCCTGAAAAAATATTTCCAACAACAATGATCCAAATCGCAGGTTGAATTAATCTAATTAAAACCCCACTTCGAGATTTTTTGTATCTCTTTAATTCCCTCCAAAAAACAGTATAAGTGTCATACAACAAAGTGTTCATGAACGTAGCCCCTTCATTTTTGCATGTTCACGTTTTCTGTTGAATCCAGAATCATCATCTCGAATTTCATGTCCAGTGTAAGAAAGAAAAACATCATCAAGTGTTGGACGAGTTAAAGAAATTGTAATAATTTTAATATCAAGTTCAGATGAGATTTGAAAAATTTTTGGGATTACCTGGGTTCCATTAGATACAAAGAGTGTTAATTTTGCTCCATCTTCAGTGATATTTTTAACAAATTCAATTTCTTTAAGTTTAGGTAAGAAGGAATCATGAATTTTATTTTCATCCAAGATAATTGAAATAACTTCATTACCCATTGCATTTTTCAAATTTTCAGGAGAATCAATGACTTGTATTTTTCCACCATCAATAATGCCCACTCTATCGCAAAGTCTATCAGCTTCTTCCATGTAGTGAGTTGAGAGAAATATAGTCATGTTAAATTCAGTATGGATTTTTTTGATATATTCCCAAATCTTTCGACGAGTCTGAATATCCAAACCAACTGTAGGCTCATCAAGAAACAATACTTTTGGCCTATGCAATAAACCTCCAGCTATGTCTAGTCGTTTTCTCATTCCGCCAGAATAAGTTACAACAGATTCATTTTGTTTATCAGATAATTCAATGAGTTCTAAAATATCATCAATTCTTTTGTTAATTTCTTTTTTTGGAATGTGGTTCAGCTTTGCTTGTAATAGTAAATTCTCACGTCCAGTAAGATATTCATCAACTGTTGTTTCTTGTTGGACGTATCCAATATTTTCTCGTACTTTTTTTGCATCATTCATTACATCAAACTCAGAAATCAAAGCTTGTCCAGATGTGGGTTTTAACAAAGTAGTAAGAATCATCATAGTTGTACTCTTTCCAGCTCCGTTAGGACCCAAGAATCCAAAAATCTCACCAGTTTTGACTGAAAAAGAAATATCATTTACAGCAATTACATTTCCAAATGATTTAGTCAAAGATTTTGTTTCTACAGAATACAACAATTTGATCGCATTTTTCAATTATAAATTACTAAGTATTCAATTGATCCTCATAAAAAATTTAAAGAAGTAATTTAAAATCACATCATGAATGGATTATGTCAAAAATGTCACTCATCAAATGTAGAGATAACAGTGCAAGAAGGAATTCCAGTATGTGGAAAATGTTCTAAAAAAACTGAATAAGAAATCTTGTTTTAAAAAAGAAAATTAAGAGAAGTTATTCAATATTTTTGAATTCTTCTTTAGTCATTTTTAAAATGACTTTTTCACCTACTCCCCAAATATCGTATTTAGATAGTATTTTTGAATGCATTAACCCATCGCTGACTTCAATTGATTCTAATTCATTGGTTTCAGGATTTTTGTGTAATCGCTTTACTTTACCAATTTTATTACAATCCGTATCAACTACAGGAATTCCAGTTCTAACAGGAGGTCTACTAAGAAGCAGTGTTTTTTCAGAAAATTTGTCAATATAATCTTCTGAAAGAAAATAATCTTTATTGAATCCTTGATGAATAGTTACACCAGATACGGTAAGTGTGTCTTGGTTAATGTGAATGTGTTTGACTTTACCATATTGAATTCCTTCTCGATCAATTACTTTTTTCCCAGTAAAGGTATCTGCAGTAGATATGTTATCAGGCATGCCTTCTAATTTTGTTGACATGATATCAAATGATGAGATTTACTTATCACACCAAATATCAGAAATTTCTATCAATGAGGTTAAATTACTTGACTGAGGAAAAATCACGCATGGAAATCACAGAAGAGAGATTCAGACCAATCCTAATTACAAAGGGAAGAAAAACAGGAAAAGAGCACTCCGTAATGCTTCGAGCAGTAAAATACAATGATAAAATTTACTTTTCGAGACACAAATCAGATGGGGATTGGTTTCAAAATGCAATGGCAAATTCCCTAGTCAAAATAAAATACAATGATTCAATTTTTGTAGGAAATGCAAAAGTGATTACAGATGAAAAATTAAATGAGAAAATTTCTCAGTTGAAATATCCAGGAGAAGAAAGAGCAAATGAAAAAAGAATTGCAATAGAGATTACGCTGGATTAATTTAATTTACTTTTCGAGATTTCCACAAATAGTAAACAGTAATTCCACCCAGAATTACAGTAATTATAAGAAAAGGTAAAAACAAATCAGAGTTTACAGTAATCTCAGAATCCACTATATTTTTTGTAACATCCAAACCATATTGAAGGGAGTCTTGAGAGTCAGATTCTGCAATCATCATAGTAGATTCAGGAATTGAACGCATAGATTCTTCACTAGAAATAATTGGAGTACTTTTAGCAGATTCTTCAACAAAAGAAAATCCTCCACCGGTAGAATCAGTTAGATGAATTGTTTTATTTTTAAATTGAGATATTGAAAATAATCCTGAGAGACCAGTTGCAATTCCAAGTCCTGCAACTTTGTAAATATGTCGAAATGAGCGAACAAGTAATTTACTCTCTTTAGTTTTTTTAGATAAAGTGGGTGGAACAATTATAATACTAAATTTTGTTGCAGTGTAAATTTTCATATCTTGAGATTTTGAGTTTTTTTCTATTTTTGAAATAGTAACAACTCCCAAATCTTGTAGTTTTATCAAATGGTATTTTACTAGTTGTAATGAAATTTCAGTTTTTTGAGCAATTTGAGTTGCAGATAATTCCTCATTGAATAGTAATTGTAAGATTTCGCGACTAGAATCATTTGAAAATATCTCTCCAAAGGATTTTATTTTTTTATCATCAGTTGCAAGAATTTTGATTTTTTCTATAAATTCATCATTAGGGTTTTCTGAAGACAGTAGAGAAGGTAGTAAAACAGATGGATATGTAAGTTGTTTGGTAAAATTCTAATTTCACTAATCCTTTTATCATAATCCATCAAGTGGTAGTAATCACTAAATCAAATGATTCAAAAAAAGGAGAAAAGAGATTTAAAAAAAAATGAATTCAAAAATAATAATTCTAATTGCAGTAGTCATTTCAGTAATACTCACAGCAGGAATAATGTATTCAATAGGTTTTGACGAGAAATCACAAATCGTACAAATTCCAGAACCAGAAATTATCTATATCGATAAATCAGTATCAGCATATTTTGAAGGAACAAATGAAATAAAGAAAATATCATCACAACAAGAACTAAAATCAATTCTTGAAGCATCTGCATCATTTGATGGTGGATTTGACACCAGAGTTATCAGAAATATGGCAGTAGATGATGCAGTTATGTTTGATTCAGCAGTAGCTACAGGGGCCCCAATACCAGAAAGTACAACAACTAAAACAGAATCAGGAGGGCCAGACTATTCAACTACAAATGTTCAAGTAGAAAATGTTGATGAACCAGACTATATCAAAAATGATTCAAAGTACGTATACATTGTATCACAAAATACACTTTCAATAATTGATGCATATCCTGCAGAATCTGCAAAAGTAGTTCTTAAAATTGCATTAGATATCGAATCACAATATATTCAAAATATGTTCCTTAATGATAATAGACTAGTCATATTTTACAATGGACAAAGTGATGAGGAAATAATACCACAGTTTGACTTTGTACCAAGACGTTCTTACAATTCTGTTACCCACGCATTAATTGTAGATGTATCAAACAAAGAAAATCCAAATATCATCAAAGATTATTCCATTGATGGAAATTTTAGAGATGCCAGAATGATTGGGAATTATGCATATTTTGTAACAAATAGTAATGTAAATCATCAATATCCAAGACTCCCAGTAATCATGGAAGATTCAGTTCGAATTATGACTCCAGAGGCATTTTACTTTGATAACGTAGAGCAGTTCTCAAACTTTAACACACTAACTGCAATAGATATTTTTGGAGATGTAATAAATTCTGAAACTTTCTTGATGGGGTACACCGGATCATTTTATGTTTCAGAGAATAACTTTTACTTGACATATCAACAAAATATGCCATTTGGATTTTATGAAAATTCATCAAGAGATAGATTCTTTGACGTAGTAGTACCATTATTACCAAATAGCATTCAATCTCAAATTATAGAAATCCAAAATGATTCTTCTATGAGTTCAACTTCACAATGGATAGCAATTTCAGAATTGATGCAAAAATCTTACAACAAGATGGATAAAAAATCAAAAGAAACATTATTTGAAAAAATCAAAGACGCATTAAATGAATATGATAAAAAAATTCAAGAAGATACAAGAAAAACAATCATTCACAAAATATCAATTGACGATGATAAAATAGAATATGTTGCAAAGGGTACAATTCCTGGAAGATTACTAAATCAATTCTCCATGGATGAAAATGGAGATAGGTTTAGAGTTGCAACTACAACTGAAATTTACACTCAGTATGAAGGAACAATTCGTTCAAATTCAGTTTATGTCCTAAATGAACAATTAGAGATAGTGGGAGAATTAGAAGAAATTGCATCTGAGGAGAGTATCTTTTCAGCAAGATTCATTGGAGATAGACTATACTTGGTAACATTCCAACAAATTGATCCATTCTTTGTGATTGATTTATCTACAGATACACCTAGAATTCTAGGGGAATTAAAAATTCCAGGGTTCTCAAATTACTTGCATCCATATGATGAGGAACATGTGATTGGTGTCGGTAGAGATACCAAAGAAACTGAAAATGGCAGAGTTCAGCAATTAGGAGTCAAAATTGCATTATTCAATGTTGCAAATGTGAATAATCCAAAAGTGGTAGATGACATAGTCGTTGGAGATAGTTCTACACAGTCAGAAGCATTGTACAATCACAAAGCATTCTTCTTTGATAAATCCAGAGAAGTATTATCAATTCCAATCAGTGGAGATGTAAAAAGTTTGGAGAATGCATCAAGTGTAAAGATGTTTGCCCCAGACTACAATAGATGGAGTGGATTTTATGTATTTGATTTAGATGCATCATCAGGATTTGAACTAAAAGGAACAATAACACATTCAGATAGTGATACACGTTATTATGGAATGAGTAATGCCAGAACATTCTATATCGATGACATACTATACACTGCATCTCAAGAATATCTTAAAATGAATTCATTTGAGAATTTAGATGAAATCAATTCAATTAAACTTGAAAACACTGGAAAGTTCATTGAGTATTTTGAAGAAGACACATCAATAGAGTTAGAAACAATTTCTAAATCAGTTTCAAGTCCATAGAAAGTTAGACTAGATGTATAATAGTCGAAAGACCACGTCTATCCATTTCAACATCATGTTCCACCTCACTGATGGTAATTGTGAATGAAATGACATCACGTTGTTTTGCTTTTTCAGCATGTAATTTTAAATGAATATCCATATCCTCAAATTCTTGTTCAGGTAGATTAGATTCATCAAAAAATGCACCACATGTAGATTCTACTCTAAATCTATCATGTTTGAAATGATATCCCAGTTTCATTTTTCTTCCCTTTCTCCCATTCCCTCTAATGTGAACATCAATTATTCCAGGAGAAGTTTCAGTATAACTTGCAGTGTTATTTACAAAAACGCCAATTTCCAGAGGCTTTCCAGCAGTGAATTCTGCCATCTTTTGAATTCCATCATTCATGACAACATCAATTGCCTGGATAGATGTGGCTACTTTTGCAATCCAGTCATTTGTTCTAGTAATGGTTGCCTGAATTCCTGCACGTCTTTTTTTATCCTCATCCTCAGGGAGCTTGTAATAATCAACCCATGCTTCATAATCATGAGAAATATCTTCGATAAAGTCCATGCATGTACGTTGATATGAATTCACATCAGTTGTTCTTTCAGACTCATCACCAATTCTCATAGAATCATCAGTCGGCATTGCCATGATACTGATTGATCAAAGTTCTAAAAAAACCAATCTTGTAAAATAATGATTATAATAGGAAATTAGAGCATATCAAACTATGATATTTACTGAATTAACAACAGATTTACAAAATCGATTAAAAACAGACTTGGCACAAATCAGATTCCTATTAAAAAAAAGTCCAGCTATGGGATACAATAGAATAGTAGCAATTGGAAAAGAAGTAGGTAAAAAATACAATATCAATCTAGTTGTAAACTTTCCAAAACAAGGAAAAATTGATGAATTTGAAATGTATGGGAAAAGAGATCTCAGTCTAATTGTTGATCAAAAAGTAAAGAGTTTCCCAATAGATAGAGAAATTATCAAACAAAAAGCAAAAGAGATTCTCGGAGATGTTCAAACTCAAGATGCATACATGTATGAAGACAAAGAAGGAGTCAGAGTTTTTACAGAGAATTGGAAGATTGACATCTTACCTCACTCAGTTCACATTTGGACTGAGTTTGATGAGAAAGTGACAAAATTTTGTGATTGGTTAATGGAAAATGCATATTTGATGAAAAGAATAGATTAGATACTTTCAAGATCTTTGATTAAGTCTCGAGCTTCAGTATTTTTTGGATCTATTTTTAAAATTCTATAACAACAATCTATTGCTTCTTCTTTTTGCTCTAAAGCTAAATGAACATTTGTTTTTAGCCTCAATGTTTCAGCATCAGAGTCATTGAGTTGAAATGATTTTTCAAAATAAGGTAATGCCTTTTTGGAATCTTCCAAGATATAGTAAATACTTCCCATTATGAACATAAAATCAGAATCATCAGAATAATCAGATTCCAAGTTTTTCCCAAATGTGATTGCGTCAGTATATTCACCATCTCTGATGAATTTTTTGAGACGACGTTTTGGATGTTTAAACAGACCTATCATAAGGAATTCATTATTTTTTGAATAGTATTAACAATTTGAATGTACAAATCTCAAGAAGAAATACTCATGATTCCATTTTCAATCAAATATTGAATCCCACCTACAAAGGAGGTATCATCGATTGCACCGTCTGCCCACCATCCGGCGTTATTTTTAATCCAAGTTGGGATTTCATTACTACTACCTGCAGAACCTTGAGATGTTGGAGGGATTTCCATGATTCCCTCTTTAATTAAAAATTGAATTCCTTGAACAAAAGAAGCATCATCAATTGCACCGTCTGCCCACCATCCGGCGTTATTTTTAATCCAAGTTGGGATTTCATTAAGTGTAGTTTCTACAGGTATTTCAGAAGTAACTACAGAACCTTCACCAGCATAAATTGGAATTGTAAATTCTAAATAATCATCAATTTCAGATGGAACTATTCCTTCAGGAGATAAACCATAAATCCAAATAACATAGTTAACATCACCAGGCTCTTCTTTAACAATAATATCAAGAGATGCCAATCCTGATGGAGAATACAAAAAGTTTCTACCTTCTTCTTGTGCAATTGATCTTAGAGGAATCATGTTTTCATCTACAGCTAGAAAATCATATTGAACTTGATTCAAAAATTCAGTGTCATCATATTTACTGATAAATTTAATGGTTAATCCCATTTCACATCCTTGAACAGGATCTTCAGGGCCATAGAACACGTATACTTGGTATTGAAAGTCATTAGTTGGTTTCTTTATGCTAGTTTGTTTTTCGTAATTAGTATCACATCCCTGTAATGAAAGTTCATCAGCAGTAGAAGTAATTCCTTCAAACGGGCTTTGTTGAACATTTTCTTTATAATCTAATAATTCAAATTTGTACTCAGGTGGAGGAATTCCTTCTGATACATGTGTCAAAGTTGAAGCTTTAATTGGAAATGGGAAATTATCTACAATCCAAACGTCACTTGTAGCCCCACCTGTTTTCCATGAAATTAAAATAGTATCCCAAGTTCCAGAAGCAATTGTAATTGTTTCAAGTGCAGATGGAATTACTTGCTCTCCACCAATGTTTCCAATCTTGCCCCAAGACACATCTCCAAATTCTTTAGGTCCTTTCCCACCTTTACTTCCATCAGATGTTGCAAATGCAGACAACCATGCTACAGAAGATTTGAATGCACCTCTATAGACACCTAAATCTTCACTGCCACCAGTTGGTTCGGGGGCAATTTTTCCCAATTCCATTTCACCAACAATTCGTTTATTGCCATCATAAACAACAACTTCAGCTAACCACTTGGTTTCACTACCACTTTGAACATCACCTTTAATCCACATATCCATTTCAAATTCAGTACATTCTTTGTAATCTACATGGCACATAGAATAAGAAAAGAAATCTCCATGTTTGAGTCCCTCACCAACATACCACGTTCCTTCTTTATCGACACCGCCAGCTTGAGTTTGTGCAAATGATAAAGGAAGTGTTAACGAGCCAAAAACTAACACCATGATTATTGGAAGTATGAGAAATATTGCTTTCAAATCTGAAAAAAATTAGCAAAACAGATAGTTAAACGTTATTCAATTTTGATAAAATCAATGAAAGTAGGCAGAAATAATTCAAATAAGCAAATATAGAGGAAAATTTACTAAAATTTAGAAATGTGTGAATGCTCAAAAGTTCACTTGTATGAGGTAGAATTCAAGTTAGACGGCATGGCAGTCGTTCCAACTCACAAGAATTGTGGATTTGCACTAGATGAAAAACAATCAGACAAGTTCCAAAAAGAACTAGTAAAATCTTGGGGCTTTGAGCAAGATGACGATTAATTAAAAATAAAAGGAAAAAATG
>Ga0209054_1000562_pt1 | contig 24053 bp, 24 predicted proteins | sample SaaInlV_DNA_200m_FD_184689 | JGI IMG/M metagenome (GOLD analysis project Ga0209054, IMG submission 184689) | Marine microbial communities from expanding oxygen minimum zones in the Saanich Inlet - SI075_LV_DNA_200m (SPAdes) (version 2) | ecosystem: Environmental > Aquatic > Marine > Unclassified... | reverse complement strand
ACCAACTGCAATCCCTGAATAAACTTGTGCTAGTACAAACTGCCCCAATTCGTCTGGCGTTAAATATTGGGAAATTATTGACATCAACACCAGTATTAATACGCTACTAATAGCAATATGAGATAGATAAAATGCAGACTTTTTTACTGTACTATGCATTAGAGATCTCTAAACGCAAGGAAGTCAGGGCTTTTTTATCTATATCGCCAACAAGGTATGTAAAATCAAGGCTATCTAAAATAGCCATAGAATAATCATCTTGTAGCATTTCATTAACTTGAGTGCTTAAATTTTCATAGCCATTGACAACTAATCCAGGCACTTGATTGTAAGCTGAAAAGCTAACATCTGTTTTTGCTTGGTACCAAAATGCAGGTATCCCAGCTAATAATGCATCAGCTGTTGGGGAAGAGAAGCTATTAGTAAACACAACATCACTTGCGACAACTACATCAATAACATCAGTACTATCGTGCAGCATTATAGCATTTGAAAGTTGATCAAACTCATGGCGAAGGCGCATTACTTCAACTCCTTTATTGTCAGCCCAGTAACTCTTAAGAAGTATATTTTCGCCTTTTGAAGGTTTAAATAAAAATACATACCTAGGCATACTCTTTGCCAACTTTATCACGTCTTTCAAAAAACACTGCGCCTCATCATAAGTTGAATAGTGCATCTCCACCTCTATATAAGATGTATCAAAAATACCGATAACCTTTTGGCTGTTTTTAATCTTGTATTGACATCTTAATTGTTCAATGTAATGAGCATCACCTCTTATTTCTATAATTTTTTCTGAAAAAATATTACCAATAACTTTGTGTTTTACTGATTTTTGACAATGTAATGCCATTGAGTCTGCCATAGTTTGATTATTTAAATAGTAATAATCGGGATTCAAGAAAGAATAATTGATATTGCGCTCATCAAAGACGCTATCATTATCAATAAATTGATAAGGGCCGCCAATAAACTGAGAGTAAGCATGCGTTATTGTTTTCTGCTCTTTCAAAAAAATATTCTTTGCAATTTGGTCCCTTCCTTCTTTATTAAAATAAATATAATTCTTAAATGGAGTTTCAGCAATAGTTACTGAGCAACTTATCCTATTAATAAGCAAACTAACTAACGTTTCGTGAGCAAAAAAGACTGCCTTATGTGCCAGCAATAATCTGACAACTTTAGGGAAATCATGGTCAAGTCTTAAAGTGCTTCTTCTAAATAAATTGCTTGTTTTTTGAACGCTAAGCGCCTCAATTAAATTATAACTATCATTAGAATAGCGCTGGTAGAACTCTTTACTCTCTGGATACTCTACTAAAAATACCGTTTCGTCTTTCTTGATGATTTTATTATCAACTAAAAAAGTAAATTCTCGAGCACCCTTAAACTTCGTCGCCCAAGGAAAAGGGATGGATATTCCGTATTTAAACGCTTTTTTTACGGTATTTTTCTTATAAAAAAATTGTATCATTAAATGCAAAATATAACTAAAAGCAACTAACAACCAAGTCGCCTTCAACTTATATCCTTCCCAACAAGATATATAATTCACTTTAATAGAAGAATCCAGTACTCCTGACACTTCTCGTAAAAGTTTACGATATTTTTTACTAACAAATAAGACAGGTTTTGTTATTTGATTGTTTACAATATATTGATTAATTGAATTTAATAAAGACAAGTGTTGTGCCAATGTTTTCTTAAACACTAAGTCAACTTCTACACTTCTATATAGTTCTCTTGATAACCGAATCACTACATCATCAGAACTTTGATTGATTATTCTATCAGCCAATTTAATTGCAATACTATGGGAATTGTAAAAGGCTTTATTTTGCTCTGTTACTCTAACAATCCACTGATGTTTATGCATTCTTTGAACTAAAGTAAAATGCTTACCAATATCAAAAATATAAACACGCCAATTGAAAAATCTTGCTAACAGAGAAAACCAAAAAAATTTAAGCGAAATTCCGACAAAAAAAATCGATTTATTAGGTATCTGGCTACTTGCCATACCAACCAACATAGTAAAGCATAATAATTGGCACTAATTTTGTCAGATCAGCCACAATAATTTCTTCTGGAGATTAAACATGTTCACCTACTAAATAATCTTTGGATAAAATTTGATAATGCGGTTTGTCTTTTCCGCTATTTTGAAAACCCTCAATCAATGTTGAATAACAACAAACCTCTTGTGCATGACTAAATAAATGATTGACATCATAAATATGAGAATACGTACCCTTCTGGTAATCGTGCGGATAGTTAATCTTATCTTTTAAAATTTTCTTTAGTGGGTACTTCGTAGGGTTTAAATCCAGCTCATACTCCCACTCTTCTAAAATTTTTGCCAAAAGAGCTTGCCTAAGGTATCTCTATAAATTAATATTTGTCGAAAATCAGACTCAATTTTCATATTATCCAAATTGTACACCCCTCCAAAAAAAAAAGATTATTATCTATATTAACTTTAAAATTCATTTGATTTCCTTGTTAAAGTGTTAATTATTTAATCTCATTCAATAAATTTTCTCTTACTAAGATATTTACGCTTTCTATCATATCAAGCATTGACAAATTGAATTGATCTGCTAAACCCAATAGATCACTCTTTCCATCTGCGTACGCTAAAATATCTGACATAAGCTGAACATCTGGCTCTAATGCAGAACCGCCTAGAGTAGGGCGCAGACCACGCCTACCCATTTGCGGCTCACATAATATAGTTGCTTTATATACCTTATTGAGTTCAATACATTGAATGCACTGAGTTAATACCTCATACGCACCGAATAACCCTTCAGGGGATATATAATTCAAATCATCCAAAGATGTGTGATACTCTTCATATTCTCCATACTTAGTACGCATCACTGTGGCAATCGGCAAGTCCACTCCTGGACTGCAGTACTGTTGCTCATCGCTACCTCTATCCAAATAAGAATAATGAACAAACTCTGGGTTAACATTTTTTAGTATATGTAATGCGACTTTGTCTGATATCGTATTTCCATTTCGAGATGGTAAATAAGAGTAAGAATTATCATCCCCAACACAAGTTATATTATATCCAGCAATTATTTTATCCTTCATCTCATGGATATTCTTGCTCAAATAGCATATAGATCCAATAGTCTCTGGAACAAAGATAATTCTATAGGTATATTCCCGCGACTGTGACTGTATCCACTTTGCTAAATATGTCGTCACAGCCGGTCCTGACAATTCATTATTTGCCATTGAAGGGTGGCATGTGTAGGTAGATAAAAATATCTCTTTCTCGCTCTTTCCAGGAATAATAAGCTCTCCATAAGTCAAACTTCCGTCGGATAAATCACTATCAATAAAAACCTGATAATCCCCTTCTATCAATGTTTTTCTTTGATTCTCTGATAAACAAAAACCCCATCTTTCTTGAAAATATGAAGTCACATAAGGGATTGCGTCAGGCTGATCAGGTAATGAATGAAAATGTAACTGCAACTCCGACAATGACATTGTTTGATTAATAGGAATAGAGTAATTTACAACATGTAAATTATTGATTTTAAAATCAATAATTTTAGTACCATCAGGTGCAATAACATATGCATCTCGAATATTCCATTCTCTAGGGACTTTCCAATCAAAACATTGCGTTCCTGTTGGTACTTCGTGAATAGTTAACTCAGGAATTTCCTGTTTAATTATATTAAGCGTCTCCCTGACTCCATTGCCTGTAATACTCCTTGCAAATGGCCATAACACCTCGCAAAGATTGTATATTTTGTTAGATAATATTTTCTTGTTTTTGGAACAATCATTACTTTTCACAACTTTCATTATTTTCATTTATCAAGAAGAGAGTAATTATATTGGATCAACTTATCTTTATTCAATCTGTATTCTTTAGAAAATTTATCAATATTTTTAATACCAAAAGTATTTAATATCAACGCAGATATCTGGATATCTGGATAAAGGTGCTCTACTGGTTTCGATATAGTAATATGTCTCAAAAGCCTTATTAGCCACATTTCTTTTAATTTATGCTTGTGTTTATTTGGTGTTATTTTTAAAAGCGCATTTAAGACAGTATATCCTTTGCTTTTCTTACCAATAGTAGTTACTTTTTTAGAATGCTGAACCGAAGATAAAAACAATCTATTAGCCTCATCTTTTTCAATCCCTAATAAATGTGACAAAGTGGAAAAATAAGTATTTTGATCATACTTTAAGTCCTCAAATAATAAAACAGTTTTATCACCAAAATACTGATCAACCAAATTCAGATAGGCCTCATACTTGAATTGTAAATAATCAATATCAGTAAAATTCCTTACTATCCTCTTGCCAAACTTCTCAAAAGTATTGCGATTTTCATCTGCATAGTAAAGCCAAGGATAATCTTCAATAAATACAGAAAACAGCATATCTACTGGTGATCTTAAAGATATTAAAATTTTAATATCACATTTCTGAAAAATAATCTTTAAGTTATGAAGAACGACCTCTACATCATAGCCCATAGACGCACTTAATGTCTCCTCACTTAGAACATTAAGCTTTTCATATGTAAGCAACCTTTCCATTTTTTTTTGTATTTTATACAACTTCTCTTTGGTCAACTTTTTTGACGTTAACATTATAACAATTTCTGGGTCGCTAAAAAAACCACGCCCTCCTACCCCTTCCGACTTTCCTAGAAAATTAATCTTCCCTTCTTTGTGTAGCCCATATAAGAGATTGTTCTGAAGGCTAGTAGATGCCGTCTTTGGTAACCCGATATGGAGTAGCAGTTGATATTTATCTTTCATAAGGAACACCTTTCCCTTCTTCAGATAGAATAGGTAATCTAACCTTAAGCCGATTCAAACCGGTTTCAATAATATTATGCGCCTCTTTGTCAGCAAGTGTTAGTGGTGAATCATCTTTCTTGTACTTAAGTTCAAAATCTTGGTCATAAACTTGCATGATGGCCTTGCTAACATCTTTAACAACTTTAACAATATCTTGAACATTTATTTGATCCAGCATAACTATTTGATAATTGACTTAACCCTCAAAAAATCAATTACTTTGCCAACAGATTCTTCTAATGTCTCGTTATCAATATTAATAATCAATTCTGGGTGTTTGGGGCGTTCATAAGGGGAATTAATCCCTGTGTAATTTTTAATTTCTCCAGATCGTGCAAGCTTGTACAAGCCTTTTACATCTCTCGCTTCACAAGTTTCTAAACTTGCCTTACAGTAAACCTCAACAAAGTCACCTTGTGGTAACATTTTCCTAATTGAGTCTCTATCTTTTCTAAAAGGACTGATGAATGCAGTTATTGTAATCACTCCCGCTTCCATCATTAACTTGGCAGTCTCACCAATCCTTCTAATATTTTCTTTTCGGTCATTATCACTAAAGCCCAAGTTAGATGAGAGTCCATTACGAATATTGTCACCATCCAGAACGAATGTTCTGCAATTTAACTTATAAAGCTCTTCTTCTACCGCATGTGCAAGAGTTGACTTCCCAGAACCAGACAGCCCCGTAAACCAAACAACAAGTGATTTATGTTGACTAAGGTTATTACGCTTTTCTTGAGTGATTGTCGCATTATGGCGAATAATATTACTTACCATACCAACCTACATAACATAGCATAATAATTGGCACTAATTTTGTCAAATTAGCCACATTAATCTCTTCTGGAGATCGAATATACTCATCCACTAAGCCATCAATATAGTCTAAATCAAAATATTCTTTAGATAAAATTTGATGATACGCCTTATCTTTTACACTATCCTGAAAATCTTCAACCAGTGCTGAATGGCAATAAACTTCTTGTGCATGATTAAACGAATGATCGACATCATAAGTATAAGAATGTGCGCCATTTTGATAATCGAAAGGATAATCAAGCTTATCCTTTAACATTTTTTTAAGCGGGTATTTTGTATGGTTTAAGTCTAATCCACGCCCCCACTCCTCTGGCATCTTTGCTAAAAAATCTTGCAATTCACTATCCCAAAACGGCAAATCTGTACTCAATTGATAATAATCTGCCATCGTTTGCAAAGAGCGAACCGTGCTACCCTGCCAATGAAAGCTATTGTATAAGTATAAATAGCTTGCATAAATATTATCAACATTCATATTTTTAGCAATATCTGAAAAGTAGCTATTTTGCATATCTCGAGTATAGCGATCTACGCCTTCTGGCGTCAACAATGATTCATTTTCCAATGACCATAGCGGCAACCTAGCATTCCTTAAAAAAAAACTGGTCAGTAATTGCAGCTTAATATCTTCAGTCGCATCTGCAACCTCATCAAAAATAGCATCATCAGCCTTTGACTTGAGTAATTTATATATAGGGTCGTCAACATACTCTCCACTCATCAACAATGACAGGAAAGTTGGGCCAAATAGGTAACTCGCCATTTTGTCACTGTATTCTCTAAAACCATGCGATGGATGGAAAATTGTTGCATACTGACTAAAGCCTAAATTATGCGCCCCATCACTTATCTCTCCCGCAAAAACTGTTTTACTCTTAGTTAATAAATCAGATGCTTTGATTGCTAATTTATCGTGTGTAATACCAGTCATTGCATACAACTGATGCTTACGCATTTTTGCCCTTAGTGACTTAAAATACCCCTCATCCTTCTTAGTTAAGTCAAAATCTACTATATCTAATTTAATGCCGTAATACTCTGAAAACTTATGGGCTTTGTCTATCTCAATTTGATTACAACAACCACTTCTATCAGAATATTTCATTCTACCAATAAGCCCTCTAACTTTGCTCTTATCAAATAAATGTACTAAACCTGCCAGAATAGAAGTTGAATCCCACCCTGATGACAAATATATTAAATTCTCTTCTTCTGAAGCACTCTCTTGTAAATGCGTCAAAAAGATATCTGCATAATCATCATGTGCACTATCTGTGTATTCCTGTGCTTTTGACGCAACAAACTCTTTGTTTATTAAAATTACCTTATTGTTTTCAACATGTAGGCACTGACTAACGCCCAATCTCTTAACAGAGTTATATATAGTGTGCTTTTTAGGGGGGCAATAGCCATAATAAGTCAGCGTATGCACTAATGCACTTTGGTCAAAACCATCTTTGGCAGGCTCCTCCAGAAACAAATCAAGATTTGATGCTATGGCAATATTTGTATCGTTTTGCTGATAATATACATCAAGCTTGCCAAATTGGTCTGCACAGGCATATATACCACTATCAGCAACAAAAAATAATACAAATCTACCTTCTAATTGACTCGCGATATCTAACAATGAATTAGCACTTATCTCATCAAAATACTCATCTAATGACTTAGATTTATCTTTACTATCAACCATTCCCAAACAAACAAGTATTCCTTCAGTATTTTTGTATGTTTTTATTTTCTCAAAATCAGATTCAACTTGAATACTGTCAGTAGCATATACTGTCTCTCCAAAAGAAGTTAAATCTGGACTATCACCCACTACAACTCTAAAATTCATATACTTTCTCTTTGTCCAAAATCGAAATATGACATATTCCCAATGTCTAACACCATAGTTAACGCATTTTTACCACTCGTATCAATATATGGCGTTTGCCTTACTTTGAAATTAATTTTCTCATACACTTTGATTGCACTTTGATTATCAGCATCAACACCAAGAATGATCTGTTTGATGTCATACTCATTATGTAACCACATTGAACTTGACTGAATTACCTCAGTAGCAACACCCTTACCCCTCCAATCCATATCACCAATAAGAATACCCATAATCGCATATTTATTTAAAAAATCTATCGGTTCATATTTAATATTGCCAATATGCTCACCACTTTTACGCACAAAAATACCAAGGAATAAAATAGAATTGTCATTCTCTCTTGAAGCAACATAATCACGGACTTCTTCAATGGTGCGCTCTTGGATACTGTAATTAATATATTCACTTTTATTTGAACCATTAAGCCAATCTAAATAACGCTCGCCAATAATATCAACTGTCAACACTTTCAACAGAAATCGATTGGTTTCTATTGTAATATTTTTCATGCAATTAAATCAAACGAAGTGGGTGTACCGCACTTAATATCGCATTTTGCAATTTTCCCCAAAACCTGTTCATAATATTTTGGAGGCAAACCGAAACCGGGACGTATAGATCGAATATTATCTTTTGTAAATATTTCACCTTCTTTAATGTCTTTAACAAAATACAATGAACATCGAAATTTTACATTAGCTTGTTCGCTCGATTTTCTACCATAATCGATATTACCAAGCGCCTCCCAGGCTGTTTTAGCCCCTACACACAATTGCTTTAATTCTTCCGATTCCAGTGAAAAGGAATCGTCAGGACCATCACCGTTTCGATCTAAAGTTACATGTTTTTCAATAATCGAAGCGCCCAATGCCACACTGGCGATTGCAGTCGTGTTGTCAATTGTATGGTCTGACAAGCCCATAACTAATCCAAATTTTTTCTTCATATCAGGTAACGTTCTTAAATTATAATCTCCTGCTGGCGCAGGATAACCACTCACGCAATGTAGTATTGCTAACTCTTTACACCCGCCTTCTCGTGCAGCTTCAATAGCCTCTTGAATTTCTTTAGAGTCTGCCATGCCTGTTGAGATAATCATAGGCTTTCCGGTTTGAGCCACATATTTAATTAAAGGAAGATCCACCGCCTCAAAAGAGGCGATCTTGTATGCTGGTGTGTTTAAGTCTTCTAATAGATCAACTGCAGTATTATCAAATGGAGAGCTGAATATTGTAATACCAATTTTTTGTGCATAATCAAATAAGGAATGATGCCACTCCCACGGCATAAATGCACCCTTATATAATTCATACAAGCTTTGACCAGCCCAAAGCCCTTCTGTTAATTGAAAATCTGGTAGTTTGCTATCAATTGTTAAAGTATCAGGAGTGTAAGTTTGTAACTTCACACAATCAGCACCTGATGACTTAGCCATATCTATAATCTTATATGCATTATTAATATCGCCATTATGGTTTGCTGACATTTCGGCAATAACATAAGGTGAAAACCTGTTTCCAATTTTTCTACCGTTGATTGTAATAAAGTCATTCATTATTCTTCTCGATTATTATATTAAACCTTACTCCATCCTTATAAAAGTAAGCGGGAAATCGTTGCGGATCGCACACTCTTATTAAATCGAACTGCTCGGATATAGTCTGATTTATATCAATCACACTATCCTTTGGCGATCTTTTCGACCAGCATGTGCCATCAACATTAGGTTGTTTTCTTGGCTCTATAGTATTGTAATTTTCAATTGCAAAATCCATTAATGCTAATTCTGAATCAAAAATTAATTCATTAATTTCATCAAAAAGAGTTGTTTTTGGAATAGGCACGCTAATCTTCTTCCAAATATCGCCAGTGTCAACTTTATCTTCGGCCTCCAATAAGCTTAAAGTGATATCCGTTGCCCCGTTGATAATTTCCCACACATGTGGGCTCCATCCTCTACCATGTGGCAAGTCACTTGCATGAACGACTAACGTTTTCTTAAATCTCCCTCTTTCTAATTTCGATATTATGTCAGAACATGAAATTAGAAATAATATGTCACCAGAAATCAATTCTTTCTTTGAATGGACGATACTTATTTGATGATTTTTGTTTTTTTCCGCCCATTTGTCTAAATAGGCATTTACAGGATGTTCTATAGATGAGGTCAATATTGAAATATCCATCATTTCCTACCTATAATTACGTTCACAACTCTCATCACTCCCGAACCATCCGATATCTGTCGAGCAATATCACTAACACTTGTCATCCAACTTGTTACATCGCTTATCGTTCTTGACAACTCTTTTATATCTTGCAAAAGCTTAATTGCATTATTTCTTGCAAGAGATTTGGCAATAGTATTTTGATTTTCAGCAATAACAACCTGGATAGTTGGTAAACCCAAACAACAGCGCTCCCAAGTGGTGGATCCAGCCGCGCCAATTGCGATATCAGAATTTGCCATAATTTCGGCCATATTGTCTACATCGACTTTAACTTCTGTCTTATAAGGTAGCGCATTCACCTTGGACTTAACACTCTCAAGGTGAGGAGTAAGCCCTCCCATTACAACGATAATATTTATATCATTTGGTAGATTGCATGTTTTTAACTCTTCTAGAATATTCTCGGTAACATTGTGAACGTCAACACCACCCATGTTAATAAGCAATTGCTTAAACTTTGGCTTACTACGGCGCTCTAAACTATACGCTCTCCATTTGGAAAATTCAGGCCTAAGTAATGCATATTGCGAGCCCAATAATAATTCACAACCTTCCGGCGTAAGTGCTGAATAATCCTCTTGTTGACGGCCAAACGTCTGATCAAGCAGAATATTACACCAATGTTTACGGTCTGCCAAATCATCAATCACCATTAATTTTTCATAATAAGGCTTAAGTCTCTTTTGCCACTGCTCATCTAGGGCGTAATGATCAACAATAAGCCAATCGGATTTTTCTGCTTTGAGTATACCAATACAATCATCAGCATCTTGTTTTTGAGTCGCTCCTAGCCAGTGAGAATGTGCTAATTTATTACCAACTTCAATCTCTTCTAACATCTCTAACTCATGAACATTAAATCCACTTGAATGAATCTTATCTATTAAGTTTCCTTCATGTTTTCGACAAATAAATTCAACATTTGCACTATTTTCTTTTAATACTTGCGCCAAGGTTAGGCAACGCATCACATGCCCTGTACCCATTTTCAAAGAAGCATCAACCCGAAAAAAAACTTTCATTAATTTAGGCGCTTAAATCCACTATGGCACAATGGTCCTTCTAGCAGAGTGTTTACGTCCAACCCTTCTTCGCACTCCTTAATAATTGAAAATATTGGATCTAGCTCTGAAAAATACCCATCTACCAATTCTTGCTTATGCTCCGTACAGACGTACACACTGTTGGCGGCAAGATAGCCTTTTTTCAGCATTTCTTGTGTAATTAAGGTTTTATAGGCAAGCGCATCAGGTGTATTAAATGTATAACCACTGAGTGCGGGCAGGCCCCAGGTACTAATACTTAAATCATATTTATCTGCTAGATTTTTCCACCTACTAGAAACATTACTACCAATATGAGTAATTGTATCCCAGGATTTTTCTCTTTCCATAATCTCAAGTGTTTTTAATGCTGCAGACGGCCCAATACGTTCGGTCCAGAAGGTGGAACTAATAAAAGTCTGTTGTGCAGCCTGCATAAAGTCTTGTCTGCCAATACATGCAGAAATTGCATAACCATTACCTAAAGCCTTGGCAAAAATAGCTAAATCAGGCTCCACACCATACTTTTTATGTAAACCACCAAATGTCTCTCTAAAGCCTGAAGTGCACTCATCAAAGATTAAGATAATATTATTTTCGGTAGCAAGATCCCTCACTTTTTGCAAGTAATTATCTTGTGGGCCTTCGTTTCTAGAAACCTCCATCTTAATAGCCGCAATTTCGCCTTTATTATCTTTAATTAGTTGTTCTAATTGTTCAATATCATTGTAGTTAAAAGGCAACGTTGTACCGGTTAATCCTCTAGGCACGCCATTAGGCTGCAAACCTGGTAACAAATGTCCGTCAAGATTTTTATCACTATTAAGATTGGTAGATAGATACCAATCATGCCAACCATGATAACCGCAGATGGCAATTTTATCCTTTCCAGTAGAAGCTCTAGCAATACGAATTGCAATGGAGTTGATTTCACCGCCCGCTCTAGCAAATCTCACCATATCCGCCCATGGATGCAGCTCCACTAATTTTTCAGCTAGATAGACTTCTTCCGGGCAATTAAAGGTTGACATATTGCCGTCTTTAACAGTTTTCATCACAGCCTCGTCAACTTCAGGATGGCCATATCCTAATGTGTTGGTTCCGATACCCATAATAGACATATCAATGTATTCATTACCATCCAAATCCCAAATCTTACACCCTTTGGACTTACTAAAGTAAGATGGCCATTTTTCAGGCAAGAACATTTCTGGTCTTTTAGAAAGCAACATATTGCCACCAGGAATGACTTTCTTTGCGCGTTTATATAAATCTTGACCCGTGTTCATCAATATACCTCTATAAATACATGGTGCTGTAACCTTCTTCACAAAATGGCGAAGTAAGTTTTAATAATTGTGTGTTGTCATCCAAAAAATCAACGACGTCTAATAATGGTATCTTTGGCGCAGAGTCCTTAAACTTTTCATACACTGCTCGGCACACAATTAAATCCTCAGGATAATCAACGGTCAATCTCATGTCTTTTCTGGAAAGTTTTTCAGGTGGGTCAATATAGCCCAGATTGAATTGGTTTTTATTCTCTCTAATGTACAAAGTGCACAGTTCAGAACGATGCCTATCTTCTCCTTCATTATGCGATTTTTTCAGCACATCAAGTGATAATATCTCAAATCCACAGCCATCAATAATGTTGTCTAAAAAAGTAGCATCATTATTATTGTCAACGTGTTGCGCCCAAGCCTCACCAATCAAATCAAAATAGGGGAATGGAGACTCACTAGTTGATCGAAAGATATCAGTTGCTCCGCCCAAATCACCACAGCGAATTAAACGCTCAAGTACATTTTCCTCGTCACCGCGAATACATCTAATATTATTAGCCTGTGCATACTCAACAAACGCATCGTTTTCCACACCATCAGCAACTCCTAAAACAATCGAATCAATCATTGGCATTTGCTTTAAGCAAGCAATAATATTGTCTAAAATAGAAACACCATGTTCAATGTCTAAATTTTGCAATGGCTTGCCGTATAGTCGGCTGCCTTTATTGCGACAGGCTAGTGCTGCAACCAGCTTTCTCATAAATCCCCTTTTTCAATCGGCGAATCAATATTAATGTCTGTATTCAATGCCTTTCCCAGAGCTTGTTCAATTTCAAGAATAGAGTCCTTAGTAATAGGTTTAGAGCATCGCTTCAAAGCAACTGAATCCAACGTCAATGTATCGCCCGCTTTTAAATCACAAATAGCGACCACCGATTTAGTTGCCTTATTCCGATAAGTCTGCTCTTGCTTCGTTAGCACTAAAGAATTCACTCCTAACACAGATTCAAACCGACGAACCAAACTCACAAACCTAATAAACTCACTAGGAGTAACGCCTGAAATATAATCTTCAATTTCAAGCTCTCTATCCAAAGTAATATGTTTTTCAATAACATGAATGCCTGTGCCCATTGCCACCAAAGGCAAGTGGTAGGCATCATCCAAAGCACCATCAGAATGATCCATAAATCCAACTCTAAAATTAGGATAACGATTTTTAAAGATACTAAGTTTATTCAAATTGTTTTGATCCAGTGGCGTAGGCTCCGATTGAAAGCCATACATTAGGCAAATCTTGTCAACTTGCTCTTTACTTAATGCGGATAATTTTTTGTCAATATCCTCTATAGGTATACCGCCAACTGACAGGTAGAGTATGTCAAATTGTACAATTGCACGATCAAATAAAGCGTTATTATAAAATTCAGTGGTTGATAACTTAACCCCATCTGCGCCAATTCGTTTAGCCACATCTAAACTAAGCAAGCCAAAAACATCAAAATAGACTTTTCTGTCTGCATCGTGTATTTGCTTACAAATATCAGTCCAAATACTTTGTGCCATCTCCAATTCTTTAAAAAGTTGATAATGCTCATAATCTGGAGTTGCTAATTCATCTGCATAAACCAGCTGAAACTTTACCGCATCTGCATTTGAAGCAATCGCGCCCTTGGTCAATAAATTAGCTAATTTTTCGTTACCTTCATAACCTTGCGCTATTTCAGCAATAATTTCTATGTTATTTACCATATTTTCTTCAGTCTTAAAATGAGTTGTTCAATATTTTTTTGGTGTGTTGACGCTTAAGTTCATATTTTCTATTTCCAATAAACAGGATTTAATAAACCAACATCATTGATGCTAAATTCTTTTAAATTAACATCTAAAGTAGATGAATTGGCAATATCAAGTAACTGATTAGCACTATCAACACCTACTAAAACTTTGTCTAATTCCGATGTATTTAATGCAAAATTAAGTGCATATTCTAATAACGAGAGGCCGCTATCCTTGACTGTTTTTTGATATCTATTAAATTGATTCGTCCATTTGGAAAAATAATCACTTAAATGTTTAAAATCCAATAGTAATCCCTGTAAAAAAACACTTCTTGCATGAATTTCTATTTGTTTATTTTTTAATGCTTGTAATTGTCCGCCATCACTAAGGCGTGTGTCAAATACATTAAATGGAACCTGAATTAAATCAAAGTCAAAATTATCTAACAAAAAATCAACTTGATCAGGTGTGTATGTGGAAAATCCAATTTTATTAATTAGTTTATCTTGCTTTAATTTATCGAGTTCTTTATATAAAGCATCAAATTGTTTATCTTTGGTGTCATCTATATTATGAATCAACAATCCATATACACTAGTCGCATTTAAATCTGTTAAAGATTGGTAAAATGATTGCAACACGTTGTCAACACCTAATTGTAAGGATGTTGTTTTAGTAACAATTTGAAAATCGTTAACACCTATCTTGCCCAGAACCTTCTCACTATTGCCATAACCAGAGGCGGTATCCAATGTATCAATATCATGTTCTTTTGCAAGCTTTAGGACTTTTCTAGCCTCCTCTAAAGACACTTGTCCACTAGTGTTGGAAATGCCATAATCCAGGCCAAATTGCACAGTTCCAAGGGCTAGTTTGTTCATTGCAATAACTCTCTTATCGAAGAAACAACCAATTTTTGATCGGCATCACTTAGCCCATAATATAAAGGAATGGATAGTGTGTTTTGGTAATATTGGTTAGTTGAAGGATATTGCTCGATACCATAGCCTATATCTTGATAATATGGTTGACTCACCACAGGAATATAATGCACCTGTGAACCTACACCCTGCTCTGCTAATTTTTGCATAAACTGATGCCTACTCAGGCCAATATTTTCAAAATCAATACTAACTACATAAATATGATGAGAGCTATTATTTCTACCATGCGCCAGTAATGGGGTAATGTTTGGGACTTCTAAAAAGGCCTGGTCATAGAATTTAGCCATTGACTTTCTAGCATCTAAAAATAGATCAATCTTATTCATTTGTGAAATAGCTAATGCACACTGAATATCTGTAATGCGATAATTATATCCAAGATACTGCATCTCATAATACCAGCGCTTTAGTTCTCCATTTTCAAGCGCTTCATCTTTGTTGATTAGCAAATTATCCGCTTCACTAATGCCTGGAAACTCAAAATTACCTTTGGTAATACCGTGACTTCTAAGTAGAGTTAACTTATGATAAAGGGATTTATCATTGGTTATAACCATACCCCCTTCGCCTGCTGCAATACCTTTTACAGGGTGAAAGGATAGGGTGGTCATATCTGAATATTGGCAGTTACCAACCTTTGACCCATCATTGTATGTTGCACCTAATGCGTGTGCAGCATCCTCAACAATTGCCAGGTTGTATTTATCTGCTAATTTCTTAATTCGCTCCATGTCACATGGTAATCCAGCAAAATGTACAGGGAAAATAGCTTTAATATTATTCGAATCAAGTATTGCCTTCTCAATTTGATCAATATCAATATTGAGTGTCTGATTATCTATATCAACAAACACTGGCTTAGCACCCACATATAAAATAGAGTTACTCGTTGCGACAAAAGTATTAGGAGATGTTATCACTTCATCGCCCTCGCCTAATTCTAGTACCATACACGCTAAATGCAGTGCTGCTGTGCCATTAGCAACGGCAACCGCATATTTTGCACCCACATAATTAGCAACCTTATTTTCAAACTCCGCAACCTTAGGGCCTTGTGTAAGCATACCATGTCTCAATACATCAACAACAGACTGTATATCGTCTTCATCAATATAGTGTTTACCATAAGGAATAACATCTAAGGCTACTTGCTCTAAAAGATTCTCATCTCCTTGTTTTTTAAGAGTTTGAAATTGTTCATCAATACTAGAAACTTCACATTGAAGTGTTTTGCAAAGTTTAACATTAGATAAGCTCATATCTTTTGGTCGCTCTGCTAATTGCGGTTTGCTACTGATGCTTATTGCCTTAATCAAATTAGAATTTAGCTTAAAATAATTTGAAAGCCTCGAACCAAACTCATATTTAGACAAACGCTCATTCCCAACCACATTAAAAATACCACTTGCGTTAAGATCAACTAATTGATGCACTTTATCAACTAGTTCATTAATCAGAATTGGTGTGAAGAAAACATCTTGAAATAAATTGACTGGTTTTCCATCTTTCAAGCTACTTAAAATAAAGTCGCTAAATGATTGACGATATTTAGTACCCCAACCAAAAAAATTAGTACGAATAATTAATACATCCTTACAATTTTCTTGTGCTTTTAATTCGCCCCACCTCTTAGTTTTTGCATAAAAGTTAACAGGTTTAATATCGCCGTCCTCTGTGGACATTTTATTTTTACCAGAAAACAGATGATCTGTTGATATGTGAACAAGTTTTACATTTAATTCATTACAGGCACTTGCAATATTTTCCGATAAATCAACATTGATATGCTGAGCAAGATCTGCATTCTTTTCACATTGCTCTATATTAGCTAATCCTACAGTGTGAATTACAACATCAGGCTCGTACTTATTAATAACAGAAAGGCACTCCTTTATAGAATCTAATGAAGCAACTTCGGAGTCGACTCCTGGTATGGATATTTTTCTATTATGTAAAATTAATACTACGGAACAATTGTCACGAATAGATAATGCCCAATTAACAGCTAACAATCCAGATCCGCCAGTTATTAATACTTTTTGTTGCATCAACTAGATTTTTCCAATTCTACCTTTATTACTTTCTATCCATTGCTTCAACTCTTCAATACTCATCCACTCATCATTTTGGTCTGATGAATATGTAAAATTCTCATTAACTTTAACTCCACCTTTATGACGCCTTGGATCTGAAGACCAGTTATAAATTGCTGGCAAGATTTTATAATGATCATTATATTCATAAGTGTGTGGTGCATCTTCCAAGCCAATCATCTGTTCGTGAATTTTTTCACCTGGTCTCACACCTATAATTTTATGCTTTGCATTTTTACTAACAGCTTTAGCAATATCAGTTATTGCCATAGAAGGAATTTTCTTCACATATATTTCACCGCCTTTCATATCATCAAAAGCATGCCATACTAATTTCACTCCCTCTTCTAGACTAATCATAAAACGGGTCATTTTCGGGTCAGTGATTGGTAATTTACCAGTTTCCTTCAACTTAATGAAAAATGGTATAACAGAACCTCTAGAGCCCATAACATTACCATAACGAACAACTGAAAATCTAGTACTATCAATACCAGCATAGCCATTGCCAGCGATAAACAGTTTATCTGATGCAAGTTTTGTCGCTCCATAAAGGTTTATTGGGTTACTTGCCTTGTCGGTTGACAGGGCAATAACGCGCTTTACTCCACGATCAATGCATGCATCGATTAGATTTGTAGCACCATTAATATTAGTTTTAACACACTCAAACGGATTGTATTCTGCAGTCGGAACAATTTTTGTCGCAGCGGCATGCACAACATAATCAATACCATCCAAAACCCTTGATAACCTATCCTTGTCACGCACATCTCCAATAACAAACCTCACTCTCGAATCACCTTCAAACTTTTGCGCCATTTCCCATTGTTTCATCTCATCACGAGAAAAGATAATAATCTGCCTTGGGTTGTATTTGTCCAAAGTCAATTTCACAAAGGCATTACCAAATGAACCTGTTCCACCTGTAACCAAAATGTTCGAATTAGTCAGCATATTTTGTCCTCATTTTTTATAAAAAAATATAGTAAAAATTTCTTGGCAAGTATACCTATACAAGAACAGATACACAATTTACTAAACTGTTCAACATTAAACCTTACAAATCAAATTTTTCTATGCAATATCAAATAATTTACAAAGACTAGACTCAATCATCGAGAACAATCTTCCGATAAGTAATTAGATCTTCCGATGAAGAATTATTATCCCCAGAAACAATTTTATGAAAAGTTCTTGCAGATTTAACTGGTCTATAGTAATCAATAAATACTCTTACAATATTAATTTGTTTAAGATATTCTTTAACTTTTGTAGAAAATTTATGTTTTTTATGGTTGTTATAATCTAATCCATTTAACATTATCTTTGACATGTATTGCTTAAGAATATCTTCGGCTTTATATAGGCAATTAACATTATCTTGAGATTCGTCATTCATTAAACCTCTATTGATAATACTTATTAGATGATCGTATGAATTTCTCCACTCGGATCCAGTTATCCAATCGTAAAAATCTAGTTTAGAAAAAAGCTGATCATGGTGCACTTGCCTAATTAAATAATAACAATCAAGTTCTTTAATCTTTCCCATAGATATAACTACAGTTGCCTGAATTAACTCACCAAAAATATTTGATGCATAATAATTACTCAATTTACATACTTCTTTAAACGAAGCAATACCGATATCAGTTCTAACTACAGACATATTCACATTACGCACTTTTATAAAAAAGTCAGCTATCCTACTTTCTGAAGATTTTCCTTCAGAAACAGCCATTTCATCAACCTCAATCAATGAGGCCGAAGATCCATATGGTTGATTAGAACAAGCATCAACCTCCATTAAAAATGACTTACCGTGTACTGCAGAATAATCAGGATTATTATTTAAATAACAAATACATTCATATAGGGACTTAGTTAATATAATATCATCATCCATAAGAGCTGAAAGATAGTCAGTTTTTACATAAGTGCAAAGGTGACTCATCATTCTCTCAGCACTAAAACTTTTGTCATAAAAATGCATGATGTTCAATGAATTAGAATATTTTTCAATACTTTTTTTATTATATTGATACTCATGTGTATCACTAGAATCACCTATAAATATATGGCCAGAAAAACCTGATTCTGAATAATATTTCAGTTGCCTAGTTATAAATAACGATCTATTTTTAGTCGGAATGATGATTGTAATATTCAATTTTTTACTAAATCTCCATGTTTCAATATTGCTTTTTTCATTTTATTCCAATCTTCTTGTGCTTCATCACTACTCCAAGGGTACCCAGAAGATTTTTTAAATTGAAGTCTTTGTTTTTCTGCAATTTTTACTTTTGTATTTATTTTTTCGTAAAAAAAATTTAAAATAAAGTTCGGAGTATTTTTCTTAATCGTTGTTTTTATAAAAGATTCTGATACTTTTTTACGAAATTTGACTTTATTTAACGATTTATTTTTAAAATATTCATCAAAAAATTCACTACATACCGATGAATCATGAAAAATATCAATAGTAATATTAATAAAATTTTTCCTAAATTGAACACCTTGATCAGTCTCTAAATAGCTATGAAAATCACCTATAACCATATTTAAATTAGAAATATTTTTAACTACACTCTTATCATTTTTTGAGTAATTATTACCTTTTTCAGAGATGTATTCACTATATCTGTTTTTATCACGTGCCATCCAAAACACTGGAAGAATAATATGCTTACCATACAATGGTGAACCTATAGAGATTCCTGTTTCAACAAGTGTAACCGCTTGCATGTTCAAAGTAACCCTTAAACATTTTAGTAAAACCTCTGTGTGATGTAATGCATAAATAAACGACTGTCCCATTCCTATTGATTCCATTAAACGATCCACTGGACTATTGGCATCTACTTTTCTAGGTCCAATTGTTTCAGCATAAACAGGATGATAATCATTCAAATTTTCCGAGTAAGAAAAATGCACATAATTACCCTGAACCGACACATAATCCTTATTCTCTTTTAAATATCTAATGCCAAAATATAAGCCACTCTCAGAAAGAAAATCATCGTCAGCGCATAAACATGAATACGGGGTACTAACCTCATTAAGGGCGGTATAAATCTTATCACCAAAAAATAAGTTTGGAAGATGCAAGTATTGAATATTTTCTGGCAACACTTTATCAAGAAATTCCTGACTAGAATCTACTATCAATACAGATGAATTTATTTGACTATAATAATCAATAGCACGCTCCAAAACACGGTGTCGCTCATGCGTTGGAATTATCACTGTTACCTCATTTTTCATGTCTCACCAAGAATCACTTTAAATATATCACATATGTATTTAACATCATCTGCTATTAAACCATTACCATTTGGAAGACAGACACCATACTTAGATAAATTATAGGTAGTTGGGTTGACATCCCTCATATTTTTATCAACAACATAAGGTCGAAAAGGAGGCATTGTACTAACTGGGTAGAACAATGGACGCATATCGATTTTATATTCTGAAAACTTTCTTCCCAATTTCTCCTTATCTATCCCATAGCTAGCATCAACAATTGCAACACTAATCCAATAGACAGGGTCAACATATTTCTTTACAGCACTGAGTTGTATCCCATCTACTCCATTTAAGTGCTTTTCATACTCATGAAATAACCACTTTTTATATGCAATAAGTTCATCAATCCTTCGTAGCTGTGCCAATGCCAATGCGGCCTGTATATTTGTCCAGTTGTAGTTATAACCTATCATATTTGACCAGTAATACTTACCAGTTAATTCTTTATCAATACCATGATGAGAGTAAAGTTTAGCTTTCTTATAAAGTGAATAGTCATTAGTGCAAAATGCCCCTCCCTGACCAGACATAATCAACTTTGTTGCATTAAAACTAAACAAGCTTATTTCCCCAAAAGATCCAGCCTGTTTTCCTTTATAAGTTGCCCCCAACCCTTCTGCGGCATCCTCTATGATTCTAATGCCTTTCTTCTTGCATAATTCCAAAATTTCTTTCCACTCTGGCATATTGCCTAGTAGATCAACCACAACAACTGCTTTTGTTTTTGGAGTGATATTTCTCTCTATTGATTCTGCAGTAATACACAAACTAACCGGATCAACGTCAGCAAAAATAGGGGTTGCACCCACATACATTACTGGAGATACAGAAGCAACCCATGTTAAATCTGGAACAATTACCTCATCTCCAGGGCCAATATCCAGAGCAAGCATTGCAAGATGTATTGCATCCGTACAGTGAGCCGTTGGTAAACAATATTTAACACCAACGTACTCTGAAAATTCACTCACAAACTGGTCAATATACCAAGTCATTTTATCTCCCCAGCCCTCCTGAATTGCTTCTGTAACCAGATCGATTTCAGCTTGAGTAATGGATGGACCCGCAGAGGTTATTTTTTTCATAAAAATGTATCAGTTAATTTTGCCACACGCACCGAGTCTACAAACCTATCTTCAAGCCAGAAGTGATCTTTATAAACTCCTTCGATTTGAAAGCCTAGTTTGGAAAATACCCTCTCAGAAGCAATATTCACCTCGTAATAATCAGCATAAATTCTATGTAGATTTAATATATCGAAAGCGTATTTAATAACCGCTTCTATTGCTTCTGTCGCGTAACCTTTTCCCCATTCGTCACTGTCATAAAATAGAAAAGAAAGTTCAGCTCTCATATGCACTTTGTGAAAATTAAACAATCTAATATTTCCAATAGGCTTGTCATCGCTCTTTAGGAACACACCAAATAATGTTGATTCACTCGGCTTGTTAGTATTTACAATAAACTCAACAGCTTTTTTCCTACTCCAATTATGATGTCTTGCCTCAGTTAACCCTATAATACTTCTCTGGTTAAGTGCATCTAAATATTTTTCCGTAATATCATTAGGATGAAAAACCCTTAGAATTAATCTATCTGTTTCAACTTCGAAGTCATCTTGTATTTCAAACATAGAATTTAACAATCATAGAAATATTAAATTATTATCAATTTGTTGTGTTTCGTACAAATACTCAATTTGCTGAAGTCGATAAAATTCACGCTGCTTGAATTTCTTTTGATTTAGTTTCCATCGCTCTAAATCTTTGATTAGTTTTTTTACTCCTTTTTCTACAGGCCATTTTGCCTCAAACCCCGGTAAAACTTCATGTATCTTATCAAAAGAGACTCTATATGTTCTCTTGTCAACACCATCTTGAATCTTGCGATCTTTCACTAAATCATCAATTTCATCTTCTGATGATTGACTTAAAAAGTGTAACTCACACCCATCTACTTCTGATTGAATTAATTTTGCAATATTGATTTATTTTATTTGGATTTATATCAATTACATATGAAATATTATTTATCAAAGTATTCATATTGTTAAAGTAATTCAAAATTAAAACACATTTAGATGAACATCCCCATACAAATAAATCACAATTTTTATTTTTATTTTTAAAAAGATTTAGGGTCTTAACTAGTTAAGACCCTTATTTTAAAATAATTGTCTTTTTCAATAAGTTCAAGAAAATCTCCCTTACCGCATCCGACTTCAACTATTTTTTTATTGGAAGGTAGAAATTTCTTTAAAATAAGCTTAACATCAATCATATGTTTTTTAAATTCTAAAGAAAAAGATTGATTTGCGTCATAATCTTGATCATAATTTACTAAATTAGCATTAAATGTTGAATTGACCACTAAATCTAATTTAGTGTTAAGAATTAGTTTCATTTCACCAAAAATAGCATTTTCAACAAATGGTTGTTTTGACGTTTCTTGCACCGGTACTTTATACATAGGCGATATTTGAAATCCTACTTTCACCGTATACGCGACCAGGAACATTGGTCCAAACTAATGCATCGGGGTAATCTATTAAATGATCGCAATCTTTACAGTAGTCAATACTTTTAAAATTTTTACTTATGTGTGCTTTTCGTAAATTACGATACTTTACACCATTAAAAACATCAAAAACATTTTCAACATCTGCATGTCCTAACACTGCATCACTGTCTCTACCAAGAACGTTTGGACAAGGAACAACTGCAGCTTTATGGCCATTTAGCCCACCCGCTCTAATTTCAATAACATTACTTAATGGTCTACCACATGAGCGCAGTTTTATTTCAGATGACTTTTCTTTCAATCCTTTTGAAACTCTAGAGATATTATCATTAACATACTGTCCAGCCCAATTGTGCACCATCCATATTTCACCAAAACAATTAAGATAATCAATCCAGTTTTTCATATACATTGACTTTTGATACTCACTTTCATCGTAGTCTTGTATAAGGTGGTTTGTTTGCAAAAAAGTATCATATTTTTTCTCAGAATTAAGAATTGAATAACACATCATTAATTTTTCTCTCATTTCATCATATGCATCAATTGACATCCACTTTGCATAACTTTCTTTGTCCCATCCTTGACAAGAAACTTTTAAATCAGATAAGCCATTAGAACACAAATCCCTGAATAATCTTTCGTCTAGTCTTATGCCATTTGTATATATAAGAGATTTAATACCATGCTCAGTTAAATATGAAATACATTCAACCAAATTTTTAGCCAATAAAGGCTCTCCACTCCCTGCAATGCTTACAAACTCAAGTCCGTGAGGAATTGCTTCATCAACTATTTTTTTAAATAAGTTAAACGATAGATATTTCTTAAAATCTCTTTCTCTGCCATTATTGCTCTGAGGACACATAGGGCAACTTAAATTACATCCACCAAAAAGTTCAATATTTATTTGTTTAATTTTGGCCATCTTGCCACCATCACTTTTCATTATTTAACCTCATGTTAGATTGGAGCCTTAAGTAGTTAAAGCCCGAATTAATAAATATTAAAATTCATCATTTTAAATATTGCAAGACTTAAATCATTATTGATCATAGTAAGTTATTCTCGTGCCGTCAGTATCTAACTCAAATTTTAATTCGTAAAGTTCTGATAACACTTCTCTTACAGAATTTTGATTCTTTTTTTCTACATAAAAAAGCAAAAAACCGCCGCCGCCCGCACCTAATAATTTCCCGCCTATTGCCCCAGCAGCAATAGCTTTATCATAATAAACATCTATTTTAGCTGATGAAACTTGATCTGTAATACTTTTTTTAAG